>Ga0214542_1001612_pt1 | contig 46409 bp, 25 predicted proteins | sample CNSS1metaG_FD_160096 | JGI IMG/M metagenome (GOLD analysis project Ga0214542, IMG submission 160096) | Root nodule microbial communities from cowpea collected in UCLA plant growth center, Los Angeles, California, USA - CNSS1 | ecosystem: Host-associated > Plants > Roots > Nodule | place: USA... | reverse complement strand
TATGTACATATGTATATATATATATATATATATACATATATATACATATATATACATATATACATATATATACATATGTATATACATATATACATATGTATATATGTATATATATATATATACATATATACATATATATACATATACATATATGTATATATATTTATATATATGTATATATGTATATATATATATATACATATATATATATATGTATATATATATATGTATATATGTATATATATATATATATACATATATATATATATATGTATATATATATAAGGGTACTTTTGTGAATTAAAGTTTAGCAGGTATGAGTATTCACGGGTACGGATACTATGATATCCGTACCCGTCCCGTTAACATGTGGGTATTAAAAATACTCGTATCCACGAATAGCGGGTATCCATTTTTAATATTTGTTTCCTACCCGTTGCGGGTTTTATCCACGGATACTCGCGGGTACGAATTTTTTTGACATCCCTAAGCAGGGGTGTAAAACCACACGTCGTTTTTCTCTTTCATTTATTTCCATCTTCATCTTCATTTTTCTTAATTTTTTTTTCTCTACCTTCTCTCCAATTCTTTTTCCCATATTTCATCTCTTTAAAAATTTGATCACATCTTTATGATTAAAGCTAAAAATCAATTCTAACCAATAACATTTTTATATAAAATAAGTTTCTATTACTCTAAAGATTTTTTATTATTTTCTTTTTATTCTTATGATTTTGTTACCAATTTTGGCGAGGTCAGTGATGAAAAATGAACTTCTCAAAAATAATTCAACTTATATTAAAATCTGATTATATTTGAATACTTCGTTTTAGGTTCCTAGATTTTGATTAAGTTTTGCTTAAGTTGGATCTTTCTTTAGAATAAGGGATTACGAGTGAGAAAAACTATTTATATTTTTGACAGAGCCTGAGAATAGATGATTTGAATCTGAATATGATGTGATCATAATATCTAGAGTTTTATACAGGTTGTGTGTAGCTTGAACTTGTTATTTTGTTTGAGCTCGATATGAGAGTTGTGTAGTTTGAATTAAATGTATTTTGTGTTATCACTGTTTTTTAGTTAGATTAATGCATTTGAGATAAATTGGTTAAAGATGTTTATTGTTAGTTTATGAGCTTGATAGGAAAAACATATATAATGAGTTTGAATGACTAAAACTTGAATTAAAATGAGTGATGGATGATGTTTGAGAAAATTATATATTCTATTGATCATTTTGAACATTTTGAAAGTCGTATTTGATGAAGTAAATTTGAATAAAGCAGGTGAAATTCATTTGCCCTAGTGCATGACTTTGGCTTTATGATATTTTTGGTCAAGTGAAAGATTTTCTTTTGGTATCTCGGCCTTCTATGAGGCAATGATCAAGCTCAGGTTTTCCTTTGCTATATCGTCCCTCTGCGAGGCAATGGTCGAGCTTAAGTTTTCCTTTGGTATCTCGGCCCTCTGCGAGGCAATGGTCGACCCCAGGTTTTCTTTTGATATCCAAGCCCTCTGCGAGGCAATGGTCGAGCCCAATTTTTCTTTTGGTATATCGGCCTTCTGCGAAGTAATGGTCGAGCTCAGGTTTTCTTTTGGTATCTCAGCCTTCTGCGAGACAATGGTCGAGCCCAGGTTTTCTTTTGGTATCTTGGCCCTTTGTGAGGCAATGGTCGAGCCCAATTTTTCTTTTGATATATCGGCCCTCTATGAGGCAATGGTCGAGTTCAGGTTTTCTTTTGGTATCTCGGCCCTCTACGAGGCAATGGTCGAGCCCAGGTTTTTTTTTGGTAACTTGGCCCTCTACGAGGCAATGGTCAAGCCCAGGTTTTCCTTTGGTATATCGTCCCTCTGCGAGGCAATGGTCGAGCTCAGGTTTTCTTTTGGTATCTCGACCCACTGCGAGGCAATGGTTGAGCCCAGATTTTCTTTTGGTATCTCGGCCCTTTGCGAGGCAATGGTCCAGCCCAAGTTTTCTTTTGATATATCGGCCCTCTACGAGGCAATGGTCGAGTTCAGGTTTTCTTTTGGTATCTCGGCCCTCTACGAGGCAATGGTCCAGTTCAGGTTTTCTTTTGGTATCTCGGCCCTCTGCCAGCCAATGGTCAAGCCCAGATTTTCTTTTGGTATATCGACCCTCTACTAGGCAATGGTCGAGCTCATGGTTTCCTTTGGTATCTCGGCCCTCTACGAGGCATGGTCGAGCCCAGGTTTTCTTTGGTATCTCGGCCCTCTGCGAGGCAATGGTTGAGCCCAGGTTTTCTTTTGATATATCGGCCCTCTGTGAGAAAATGGTCCAGTTCAGGTTTTCTTTGGGTATCTCGACCCTCTTCGAGGCAATGGTCGTGTTCAGGTTTTCTTTTGGTATCTCGACCCTCTACGAGGCAATGGTTGAGCTCAGGTTTTCTTTTGGTATCTCGACCCACTGCGAGGCAATGGTTAAGCCCAGATTTTCTTTTGGTATCTCAGCCCTTTGTGAGGCAATGGTCCAACCCAGGTTTTCTTTTGATATATCGGCCCTCTACGAGGCAATCGTCGAGTTCAAGTTTTCTTTTAGTATGTCGGCCCTCTACGAGGCAATGGTCCAGTTCAGGTTTTCTTTTGGTATCTCGGCCCTCTGCCAGCCAATGGTCGAGCCCAGATTTTCTTTTGGTATATCGGCCCTCTGCTAGGCAATGGTTGAGCTCAAGGTTGCCTTTGGTATTTCGGCCCTCTACGAGGCATGGTCGAGCCCAGGTTTTCTTTGGTATCTCGGCCCTCTGCGAGGCAATGGTTGAGCCCAGGTTTTCCTTTGATATATCGGCCCTCTGCAAGGAAATGGTCCAGTTCATGTTTTCTTTGGGTATCTCGGCCCTCTTCGAGGCAATGGTCGTGTTTAGGTTTTCTTTTGGTATCTCGACCCTCTACGAGGCAATGGTTGAGCCCAGGTTTTCTTTCGGTATCTCGGCCCTCTACGAGTCAATGGTCGAGCCCAAGTTTTCTTTTGATATATCGGTCCTTTGAGACGCAATGGTCGAGTTCAGGTTTTCTTTTGGTATATCGGTCCTCTGCGAGGCAATGATCGAACTCGGGTTTTCTTTTGGTATCTCGGCCCTCTACGAGACAATGGTCGAGCCCAAGGTTTCTTTTGGTTTCTCGGCCCTCTGCGAGGCAATGGTCGACCCTAGGTTTTCTTTTGGTATCTCGGCCCTCTGCGAGGCAGTGGTCGAGCCCAGGTTTTCTTTTGGTATCTCGGCTCTTTGCAAGCCAATGGTCGAGCCCAAGTTTTCTTTTGATATGTCAGCTCTCTGCGAGGCAATGGTCAAGCTCAGGTTTTCTATTGGTATCTCAGCCCTCTGCGAGGCAATGGTCAAGCCCATGTTTTCTTTTGGTTTCTTGGCCCTCTACGAGGCAAGGGTCGAGCCCAGGTTTTCTTTTGATGTATCTTTCCTATGCGAGGCAATGGTCGAGTTCAAGTTTTCTTTTCGTATATCGGCCCTTTACGAGGCAATGGTCGAGTTCATGTTTTCTTTTGGTATCTCGGCCCTCTACGAGGCAATGGTCGAGCCCAAGTTTTCTTTTTGTATCTTGGCCCTTTGCGAGGCAATGGTCGAGCCTAGGTTTTCTTTTGATATATCGGCCCTCTGCAAGGCAATGGTTGAGCTCAAGTTTCCTTTTGGTACCTCGGCCCTCTGTGAGGCAATGGTTGAGCGCAGATTTTCTTTTGATATATCGACCCTGTACGAGGCAATGGTTGAGTTCAAGTTTTCTTTTGGTATCTCGGCCCTCTGTGAGGAAATGGTTGACCCTAGGTTTTCTTTTGGTATATCGACCCTTTATGAGGCAATGGTCGAGCCCATATTTTCTTTTGGTATATCGGCCCTCTACGAGGCAATGGTCGAGTTCAGGTTTTCTTTTGGTATCTCGGCCCTCTGTGAGGCAATGGTCGAGCCTAGGTTTTCTTTTGTTATATCGGCCCTTTATGAGGCAATCGTCGAGTGCAGGTTTTCTTTTGTTATATTGACCCTCTGCGAGGCACTGGTCAGGTTCAGGTTTTCTTTTGATATATGGGCCCTCTACGATGCAATGGTCGAGTTCAGGTTTTCTTTTGGCATATAGGCCCTCTGTGAGGCAATGGTCGACTTCTCTTTTTTTCATTTTTGAAACTCGAACAAAATTAGTGTTTTTATCTTTACTTATCTTTTACTATGATAATATGAAATTTTCACTTTCATAATATCTAGTTAAATCTAAGTAAAGAGGGGCAGTTGTCAACACCCAATTTCGTCCGCGTAAATGCATTTGTTTATTTAAAATAATAATAATAATAATAAAATAATATATAAATTAATAATAATAAATAATAATAAAATAAAATAAAAATATGTTTTGATTGATGGTAGTTTTTTTTAACTTTAATTCTACCATGGGAAAGAAGAAAAAAAAAGAAGAAAAAACAAGAGAAGGGAGAATCTAATTTATTTTTAATTATCACACGCTTTTCATGAGCCTAAATGTTTTGTACATATTTTCACCCCACTGTTTTCTATTTACACTCTTCACAAGACATGTTAGAAAAGGACGTTTCATAGTTTCTGTATAATATTAGGAGCAATATTTTTTTATAATAATTTGAATAAATATCTTGCATTTACACTTATGTGGTGTGTCTCTTTGCGTTGTCAGTATGGGAAGGTATTATTTTAATTAGAAGCAAATATTTCCGATAATAATGCTTTTAGAGAATGGTACGATTTTAATAGTTAGAAGAGAATATTACTGGTAATAATTAGAATCAATTATATGAATAATATGTTATGATTTGATCATGATCTTCATGTACCGGAAAATATATGATTCTAGTAATTACAAGCAATATTTCGTTAATAATTATAATCAATATTGTGGATATTATGCAACGATTTAATTGCTATAATATGTTTCATCAGGACTAATTCCTTCCTCATATATTTTATTAATAATCAAAGACTAGGATTTTAGTGGTACCCAAGGTGCCTATATAAGCACAAGAACTTCTCCAATGCAGGACAGGGAAAAAAATTAGAAAACCCCCTCTCCTTCTTTATTACTAGAGCACGCGCAAAAGGTAGTCACCTTAAGGTAAATGCTCTTTGCTCCTAATGCTTTTCATGATTCTCTTATAACATCAAATATATGATCGTTTGAACCGTTGTATGATTAAATGTGTTCGAGGTTGTCATGTTAGATAATTTTGGGTTTGTCATAGATGTACTCAACCTTTCTCTTTCCCTTTATTTTTATCTTGGTAATTAAAAAGGTGTTTTTTCATAGACTTTAATTCTCTAAATAATAATAATAATAATAATAATAAATTTAAAAAATAAAAAATTATATTATTTCTTTTATATAAGTATTGAATATCATGTCAAGTCTCGGACTTGCTTGATAATCAAAACATCCTTGCATAGGCTTTTAATTATTTTTTAATTAATAATAATAAAAAAATAAAAAAGTATAAAATCATTTTAAATATCATGTCAAATCTCGGATTTGCTTGATAACTAAATCTTTTATCATGTAGAATCTCGAGTTCTCTTGATATTAATACAAAAAATATATATTAAAATCTAAAAAATTAAAAAACAAAATAACAATAAATAACAACAAATGTTTTATAAAGAACTACGTTATCCCTGATTTTCCAAATGGAAATACGTAGGAGCAAGGTACAATCCTCGTCGGGCCCAAAAAAAAATTGTTTTAATCTTTAATATTTTTGTATGTGTTTTTATTTTGTTTGTTTTTTTGGGGAATAACAAATATTTTAAACATCAAATTTTATCTTGCACACTTAATTAAAGAAGAAACCGTCTTAAGACGGGCGTTGTGGGATGCTAATACCTTTCCCCACACGTAACCGACTCCCGAATCCAAATTTGGTTTTGAAGACCATTCTTTTTTAAGGTTTTTCTATAGTTTTCCATAATAAACTATGGTGGCGACTCCTCTGTTTTTTTTTTAAATTATTTTCGTCGTCCCACCGCGATCTCGGTTGCGACACACATCAATCTAGAACTACTCTAGAAATATAGAAATCTTTAATTGCACTAAATGTATATAAGTGTAGAAAAATTATGCAATTAAGTTTTAAGTGGCAAAATAAAGGTATGGATCAACTCAACTTCTAAAGTCTACATAAAACTCAAAATTTGACTAACTAAGACATAAACTTAAAACTTAATAGGATAAAACTTTGGAAATTGAACTAAGCTAGACTTTGGAAATGCTAGGAACTAGATAGAGACATTATAAGTGGTATATAAAGGACAAAGACATTACAAGTGGAAATTGTAACCTTAAACAAGCAACCTTAATCTATGTAGACTACTTACTACAAGTTTAAAAGTGTCAAAAAAAAGTCTATAATTATTACTAACTGCTGAAAAGTATATAGAACGATAAATATCACCTATCCAAACATAGAAATGCACCCTAAGCTAAACTAAAATTAAAACTCTGCACTAAATCTAAGAATACAATTTTGAAGAAATTGGCTAGATAAGTTTTAACATACTCTAACACAATGAAAATATAATTACTTCCTAAAATTGAACCTTATAACAGAATTTCACTATCTAAAGTTAAAAACCACTTTAGAACTATTATAAAAATCTATAAATGTAAAACTACACTAAAACCATATACGAAAGTGTAAAGATATTGTGAAAGCAAGTTTTAAATTGTAAAGTAAAGGTGGGAATCAACTCAACTTTTATCATCTATATAAAACTTAAAATTTGACTATCTAGGACCTAAACAACAAACTAGACTAGTCTAAAATAGGCTAAAATATAGGAATTCAACAAACATAGTATTTGGAAATGCTAAGCAACTATGTTGTAACATTTTGAATGGTATATAAAGGATAAAAACTAAGCTAAAAGTTAAGAACATAAAAAGAAATAAAAACTGCTTGAAAGAATATATAAATGACAATACTTAACAGCCAAATAGAGAAAAAAATAGGCTAACCTTAAAACATAAACCTTAATCTATCTAGACTACTTCCTAAAAGATTTAAAATGGCAAAAAAGACTAGAGTTAAAGCTAACTATACACAATTTTGAAGTAACTAGCTAGACAAGTTTTAACATACACTAACACTGCGAAAATCTATTTACTTCCTAAAACTGAACCTTACAACATAATTTCACTATCTAAATCTAACACACTGCTCTAGAACTACTCTAGAAATTGAACTTCATGCTATCCTCATCCAAATTAGGATAAAACTTAAAAATTGAACAAAGCTAGAATTTGGAAATGCTAAGGAACTATGTAGAGCCATTAAAAGTGGTATATAAAGCAAAAAACAAAACTGAAAGTTAGGAACATATAAAGAAATTAAATATGCCTATAACAACCTACAAACTACACATCTTGAGATTTGACTTAATTAATCAGTTAACAATTCCACTCTCAATTCTACAATGTTTTTTTTTGAATTTAAACCTCTTTGTCGCAACCGAGGTCACGACGGAACGACAAAAAAATTATTTTAAAATAACAGAGGAGTCGCCACCATAGTTTATTTAGGAAAACTATAGAAAAACCTTAAAGATTTTAGTCTTTGAAACCAAGTTTAGATTCGGGAGTCGGTTACGTATGGATAAGCTATTAGCACCTCACAATGTCCATCCAAAGATGGTTCAGTTTAATTAAGTGTGCAAAATTAATGCAATTTTTAAAATATTTAGTTTCTCACAAAAATCAAACAAATAAACAAATACAATATATTAAAAAGAATATTATTGAAATTTTTAGTTAGGCCCGACAAGGATTGACTTTGCTTCTACGTATCTCCATTCGCAATGGAGAATCAGGGTTACGTAGTTCTTTAAAAAACTATTTGGAAAAAAGATCTTAAAAACATTTTAAATTTTTGGGAGGTGAACCCGACAAGGACTTGACCTCGCTCCTACGTATTTCCATTCAAAACGAAAAATCAAGGATCATGTAGTTCTAAATAAAGGACTATGAAAAATTATTTTTAAAAGATTTTAATTTTTGTGAAGGTGAACCCGACAAGGACTTGGCCTTGCTCCTAGTATTTTCATGCAAAATGGAAAATTAGGGATCACGTAATTCTAGATAAAAAAAATTATTTTAAAATATGTGATTTTTGGAAGGTGAACCCGTCAAGGATTGACCTTGCTCCTACGTATCTCCAATCGGAAAGGAGAATCAGGGATCATGTAGTTCTAGAATAAAAAATAATAATTAAAAAAACTGTTTGAAAAAAATATGATTTTTGGAAGGTGAACCCGACAAGGATTGACCTTGCTCCTACGTATCTCCAATCAGAATGGAGAATCAGGGATCATATAGTTCTAGATAAAAGAACTATTTATAAAAGATGGAAGGGTTTGTAAGCATCCAGGGTTTGTAAATTTGCAAATTTTTAGAGAAATTTTGTATGTTGTAAAAAGCAACGATCAAGCAAGTCTAAGACCCAACATGATAATTAAAAAGTATAAAAATATTATCAAGCGAGTCTGGGACCCGACATGATAATTAAAGTTATGATGAAAATTAATGATTATCAATTGAGTCCAAAACTCGACATGATAATTAAAGTTATGAAAAATAATGATTATCAAGCGAGTTTGAGACTCGACATGATAATTAATGTTATAAAAATAATGATTATCAAATGAGTCCGAGACTCAACATGATAATTAAAGTGATGAAAATAATGAATATCAAGCAAGTCCGAAATTAAACATGATAATTAAAGTTATGAAAATCTTGATTATCAAGTAAGTCTAACACTTGACGTGATAATTAATGTTATGAAAATAATGATTATCAAGCAAGTCCGAGATTATACATGATAATTAATGTTATTAAAAATCTTGATTATGAAGCAAGTCCGAGACTCGACATGATAATTAATGTTATGAAAATAAGTATAAAAAAGAATTATTATCAAGCGAGTCCGAGACTTGACATGATAATTAAAGATATGAAAAAAAAATTATAAAAATGAATGATTATCAAGCGACTTCGTGACTCGACATGATAATTAAAGTTATAAAAAACATTGATTATCAAGTGAGTCTGAGACTGGACATGATATTATGAAAAATAATGATTATCAAACGAGTTTGAGACTCAACATGATAATTAATGTTATGAAAATAATGATTATCAAGTAAATCTAAGACTCAACATGATATTTAATGTCATGAAAATTATGATTATCAAGCGAGTCTGAGACTCAACATGATAATTAATATGAAAATAATGATTATCAAGCAAGTTTGGAAGTCAACATGATAATTAAAACTATGAAAATAATGATTATCGAGCGAGTCCAGACCTTGACATGATAATCAATGTTATGAAAAAAAGTATAAAAAAGAATTATTATCAAATGAGTCTGAGACTCAACATGACAACTAAAGTTGCGAACAAAAATTATAAAAAGGAATGATTATTAAGCGAGTTTGAGACTTGACATGATAATTAAAGTTATAAAAAACAATGATTATCAAGTGAGTCCGAGACTCGACATGATATTATGAAAAATAATGATTATCAAACGAGTCTGAGACTCAACTTGATAATTAATGTTATGAAAATATGATTATCAAGCAAATCCAAGACTCGACATGATAATTAATGTTGTGAAAATTATGACTAACAAACGAGTCTGAGACTCGACATGATAATTAATGTTATGAAAATAAGATTATCAAGCAAGTTTGGAACTCAACATGATAATTAAAGCTATGAAAATAATGATTATCAAGCGAGTCCAGAACTTGACATGATAATCAATGTTATGAAAATTTTTATTATCAAGAGAGTTTGAGACTTGACATGATAATTAATGTTATGAAAATATTTTGAAAGATTTTAATTATCAAGTAAACCCAACATGATAATTAATGAGAATTTTGATATTTTAATTATCAAGCAAATTCGAGGATCAAAATGATAATTAATGTTATGCGATATATCTATAAAAAACAAAATAAATAATTGATAATAATTATATATCTCTTTTAGAAAAGAATATCACCAAAAATAAATAAAATTTTCTCAGTTAATGCCTAAACATATTTATTATTCAATAGCTATCTCAAAATTCATTATTCAAATATTCATGTTTACAAGCAACATATTATATTAGCCATTAAAATCAACACTCGCATTCCGATCAAAGAAATTAAGGAAAAAGTATAAAAGATTTTGATTAATAAACTAACTTACCAAAAGAACCTTTCAAATGCAGATATTTATATATACATATAAGGTTTATTTTTCTTTGACACCTTTTATGCCAACACGCATATGCAACTTTCATCTAATATTAATGGCCATAAAGCCCATCCCAACTTTCGTATATTACACAACCAACCATTTCTTTTGACATAACAAACCCACATTATAAGAGACAATTTCATAAAAGCAATGATAATTAGAACATGTACATATGGTGCCATGACGAGTTCAAGCTGCAGTGTAAGAGAAGGAAAAGAGAAAAAAAAACAATCAATATGTTTGGTGTTATGATCTCATAATAAATATCACAAGTAAATATAGAAGGAGAAATAAAAACCTGGATTTTTTTCACACCTGTTTGATGATTTTTGCTTTTCAAAATCAAAATAATGTTTGCAATTGTATCTCTCTTATCTTCTCAAAGCTCTATGTTTTGGTGGCTTTGCTCCTCCAAGAAGTATTTTCAAGTGTTTTTTCTTTGTGTTTGGTATCGAGGTGTGTGATCCCTTAGTGCGAGTTATTCTAGAATGATCGTTAACGGAGGGTGATGAGAGTGAGATCCAAAAAGGATATTTTTGACCTTGGGAAGAAGATGACAGTGGATAAAGGAGAAATGTCTCGTTATGTATCGTGTGAAAACCATGTCTTTAATGAAGCGGAGAAAGAAAAAAAGAACTCGAGGAACCAGCATCAGAGACTCTGAGATCTTGAGACCTTTTTCTATTTTTTAGCATCGTCTAAGATATTAACTATGTGCGGAGGTTGAGAGAAATGAGAAGAAAGTCTAGACAATAAGTGATGATGATGATGATGAAAATTATGATGAGGAGGATGATTAAATAAGTGTTTGGACCCATTTGCATTGAAAATTAGATTGCTATTATGACTTAGTTATGAATAATCAACTATTAATACACTAATTGAATGTTCTAGAAAAATTATTAGATGTGTATTATATCTTTATGATGCTTTTTATTTTTTTACAAATTGTAGATTATAAGTTTATTGACACATGATTAAAAGTTCCACTTCTTTATCATATTCTCATAGTTTTATTTTCAATTAGTTTACAATGACATCCGGAGGTCCATCTAATCCTGATAAGGGGGAGGAGATAGCAAAATGTAAAGAAAAGAGGGCGCCAAAAAAGGAACAATATGTTTTGAGTATTCCTGCCACTGTAACATCTACATCCATTCCACCCCCTGCCACTAACACACAAAGTGCACCCATACAGTACCCTCCCCATCTCTTGTACCCATGCCATCACCATCCCTATCCACACCTTTTGTGGTACCCACACCACCTCCTCTTGTGGTACCCACACCACCCCCTGTTGTGGTAGAGACACTACCCCCTCCTGTGGTACCCACACCACCCCCTATGTGGTGGAGACACCACTCCCTCCTATGGTTCCCACATCACCCCCTCCTATGGTACCCACCACACTACCCATCTTTCATCTACAAAAACCTTCTCCCTCATTGTCTAATGCTTTACAGAATATTGTTATACCTTCCCCATCATTAGTTCCTTCTCTTAATATTGTTGGCACCTCAGATACTACTAATGGAGGTACTAATGTTGACCCTCCTCTTCATGAGCGACCAGTGAATGAACTGTTTAATCGAGAGGGTAATACTTTCTATCAAGTTAAAAATTAATTTTTATTACACGTCCTATTTTTTTACCTTGGGTTCTTATGGATGGATTTTCTTTAATGAATATGCAGGTTTCTTCCTTCTAGACTTGTTTCCCAGGCCATCACACGGTTTATTAAGCAACAAATTTTAACAGCTTGGCCGTCATGGGGAGCAATATCTCTAGAAGACAAAGATCATTTATGGCATTATTTTAAGGTAACACGTCATTTATCATATTCTCTTTTGCTTACTTTGTATGTTAATATTGAAATGCAAGTTCACTATTATTGGTGATTTCCACTTTTATTCATTGTCAAAAGGAAGGTTTAGTTGAAACCTCAGCATGAAGCAAAAATTCATAAAATTCTTCACAGCAAAGCATCTCATAGACTATCTGAGACGTTTAGAGAGGCTAGGAAGGCAAGCCAATGCCCTTACTGGCTTGGGGATGATGTGTGGAATAATTTGCTAACACATTGGAATTCTCCTACATACCGCAATAAATGTGTTATAGCCCAAAGGAACCAAGGTTCCGAAAAGGGTGGTAGCCTACACACAGGTGGTAAAAACATTCATTCTTAAGTAATTCATATTGTATAATCATTTTTAAAATTTTTGTATATGTATATAACCCCTTTCTTTTGTTATAGGCAAAAGAGCTGGGACGAGTTGCTCATATTGATGAGGTATTTCAACAAACACATCTATGCAAAGGAATTGACTAATTTGTTGATCAAATATCTCGGATGACATGTGTAAGCAAAGACTTTAATTTTATTATAAAAAAACTTTAATTTGTACCATATTTAACTAATTTCTCATTATTTTATTTAATAGGAACAATTTGGAAATAGACTTTCACAGGTCAGATCTGAACAAGGCTCATATGTTGGTGGATCACAAGAGAATACCATTGATGATCTTGCTGTTGTTGATATGATTAGGACAAACTGCTGGGTTGAGGTTGTTGGTGGAAAGAATAATGGAAGAATATTTGGGACAAGACAACTTGCAGGTGGAAGTAATAGCCTGAAGCCACAATCTTCGGCATCCAATTCTAGAGATGAAGAAGTTACCAACCTCAAACAACAACTACAAGAAACTAATCAAAAGTTAAAAGTAACTGATCAGCGATTGCAAGAAAATGATCAGGCTTATGTAGAATTGAAAGGTCAATTTCAATCGTTGGAGAATATACTCCTCAAATTGTTACATCCTGACCAACAAGTCCTTCGACAAGCTGTATCCAACCTAACAGTCTCAGCAATAGCCTGCACCTGCCCAACCTACAGAAGTCCAACCAAGCCTAGAGCAGTCCAGCGAAATGCCACCCAACCCAATTCTAGACCCTGAAGATCTTGCTGCTTCAATGACTATGTAGATTATTAGGGTTTCTAACTTATGAAATTTATTTTTAGAATAAGTGTACCTTGGATATTGTCACTCATTACTAATATTTTTATGCTTGATTGTGTACACTAAATTTGGAAGTTTATTATTGGATATTTGGTATGAAATTCTGTAATTGGCAGGGATATGTGTGGTTTGGAATGTTTATGCAGGTCTAATTGTGTTTGATTATGTGTGGTAAAGGAGAAAATAAAACTAATTCTACAGCCATAGTTGACTTTATCGAAAGATTTACCGATGGATATATCCATCAGTAATGATGCAATAAACTTACGATAGATAAATCGGTCGGTAAATTACACAGGCTAACACATTCATGCACTCAGACTTATCGACGAAAAGTTTAGCACTACTTACCAACGGTTGATATCCGTCGATAATTACCAACAAAAATGCTGACGGACGCATATCCATATGTAAATATTACAGACTAACGGTTTATCGACAGATTTTTATCCGTCGAAATTTTGTTGGCAAAATCATATTTCTAAGGGATATTGTCCATTACGAACAGAATGTGGCCATCGGTAATCAGTGATTTTTTTATAGTGAGCTATGAATTTTGTATCCTTATTGGGTTGTCGTAAATGTTACAAAAATATGATACGCATTGTTTTCTAAAGTATTTTTCCACTAAACTAAATAAAATCACTTCACAAAGCACAAAAAATAAGTTAGGTGTCATAAAATTTGCTCCTTTGTTTGGGTTGTCTAGGTGTTTCTTCCTCTATAGCTGGTTGTTCCTTTTGTTATGGACCTTCTTTTCCCTAATATGCATCAAATGATGAACTTGCCTCATTATGAAAATATGGTAGTTGTGTGGTTCTTTGAAATGGAACATACATACTCTCAACCCTATTATTAAAGTTTGTTGGATGCATATATTGCATGTAACTGTTGGCAAAAGGTAAGGTGTTAAGATCATCAGTGAACAAGTTACATACGAAATTAGTTGAACTCGATGCAAATAATTATCTTGGGTCATCCATCATAGGTTATGCTAAAGGTGTCATGAATTGTTCATCGTGTGGGTTATAATAATTACTTTCATATGTAGATGTGGTTTGTGGCGATGGTTTTTTTGTTCTGTGGTTATTGTTGTGGATGATAATAATTAACTATATCTGGGAACGTTTGTTGTGATCGTGTACTCTGTTGTGCATAGGATCCAACAATAGATAGGGTGCTGACAAGAAATGTATGGAATTTTCCATGTACCATTCCATATACTCTCGACTTGGCATAAATGTATGTGCATTAGACGACCAGACAATGTTAGTTCTCCATAGTTGTTCCACATGTTAATCCATTTTATATGTTTAGTTTGCCAATGTTCGTTGGGTCGCCCTTGCAAGTCAACTTTGTGAAGTTTGTCCAAGTTATTTGACAGGTTAGGGATGTCTTGAAACAAACAAAATTACAACTTAACTCAAGTAGATTCATGTCATTCAACAACTGAAAAAAAAAATGATGGGAATACATGTTGTCCACAATTCAGCATCCTTATATGTTTCTGGTGGGATTGATGCTTCAATATCTTTGTATGGATTCCATATAAATTGTAGTAAATGGTTGTTTTTAGCACCAATAGTTTTCAGGCCTCGTGTAGTGTGGAACTCAAACATGTGCATAGATCGAGTAATATTCAATCTTAACCAATTACATTAAAGTAGGTCCAAGAAGGAGTGTTTTATGTGACTTTTCCAAAAGTCTGCACTTGTCATAAATGGTTTCCAAGTCTTATGTAGTGTGGAACTAATCTTGTACGTTCATCGAGTAATATTTAATCTCAATCATTACATTAAATTAGGTGCAGTAAGGAGCACTTTATGTGACTTTGCTAAAAGCCTGCACTTGTCATAAATGGTTTCCAAGCCTCGTTCAGTGTGGAACTCAATCTTGTGCGTTTATCGAGTAATATTTAGTCTCAACCATTACATTAAAGTAGGTGCAGTAAGGAGTGTTTTATGTGAATTTGCCAAAAGCATGCACTTGCCATAAATGGTTTTCAAAACCTTATGTGGTGTGGAAATTAGTTTGGTGCGTTCAAATTGTTAGATTCGATTTCAATTTCAAATGTGTTTTACTACAAGCCTGTCATAACAACACCTCAAAGTTTTACTTTTGTTCCAATTTCATCAGATGATGAAGTCAACATCATGGTTGAATGACACCTTCAGCTTCCATATGAATTTTTCCTTATACTTCATGTTATTCTACTAAAGGAATATGAAGAAATTAATTGTGTTTGTAGCATGAATAAAAACCACGTTGTTAATCAAGACTAAGAACATCAATTATTGAAGTTTGTAAGTTAATGTCTTTTTCATGTAACTAAATGTGGTTTGCATTATAATTGTATCAAATAATATTGTCACTTTGATTAAATTAGTGATTGTTGAAGTTAACGACATTCATTATGTACAGTTTGGCATAAACCTTAAACATTATTGGAATAAAAAAACTAAATTAGGAAACATCAAAATGCAAGAATAAATAAACATAGAACATGATGACAAACGAACAAAAATATTATGAATTCTAACAACTAAAGGTTTCAAGAGAGACACACCAAAATCGAAATGAAGATGAACCAAACAAGTACATCATGAATTGATCCTTAAAGATTCATTCAATTTTTTTCCATTTGCTCCCATGTCGTCAAAGCATTGTGTTTTGAACAATCATAATGTTTGCGAATGAACACCCTAAGTTCAAACCTTAAATAACTTTCAATAATTTCAACCCAAAACAAACCTCGTTATTGATAAGTATCTTATCACTAGAGTTTTTCCTAGCCAATTGCATTTTTTTGGGTAGGTTTAAGTGGTTAATTAGGAGTTATTAACTTAGAATTAGTTTAGTTAGGTTTTTAGGTTAGTTTTACAAAAATAGCTTAATTATGTGTGTTTAGTACATTTTTAGTATAGACCTTAGAAGTACTAATAGTTAGACTTAGTTTAGCATAAAAGATAGGTTCATAAATAGTTAATAGCATACAAGTTTAGTCTTAGGTTAGAAGCATAGGCTTAGACTTAGATTTGGTCTAGTTTGTAGTCTAGTTTTAGGAGCTTTTAAGTAGGATTTGATGTGACTAACCTTTAATTTGAGGATTTTGAGTTTGATCCAAATATAATGAGCAAGGAAGGTTTCAAATTTAGGAGGAAAACTATGAGAAAAGTCGGCTCCAGCGAAAGTGCTAAAAATTGGTAGAGTTGACTTTTTGGTGGGAATGTTGACCAATAGTTGACAAACAATTCACTTTTTGAATTTCAATTCCAATTGAGATGGCACCTAGGGGGAAAGTTTCAAGACATTAAAATACACTTGTGATGACCTTAAGATGGCTTAAAAGTGATCAAATGATGCATGGAACTCTTGAATCTCATTTTTGCATGTTTAAGTTCAATTAGGTGATTTTAGTAGTATAACTTTGAATTGTGTTTTCTAATTGGTTTCTTTAGTCTTAAATTACAGAAGGGATTGGGACCTGAGGTGCTTGAGTGAGCCTAGCCTTGGAAGGTTGTTGAGATGGATGAGTTGTGGTAGGAAGATCAAGAGTGTGTCATATAAGCCTAGCACGTGGGAAGCAACTTGAGAGTGGTCCAAGGACTCCTATGAGCCAGCTGGATTGTCCACTGCCTACAACAAGTCACGAGCCTGAAGAGAAAAAAAGAAATGGAAAGAGTGACCGACTATGGCCCTTGGCAAACTGCTAGAAGAAGGGTTACCTGAGTTGCAAGTTAAAGTTGTTAGGTGATTAGGAAGCAAGGAGTTGGTTAGTTGGTTAATTTTACTTGTAATAACCAATAACAAGTAGCTGAAACTAGGTGTTTTTAAGTGCCAAAACAGTGCAAACATATACACACATACACACACTCATTCATCACACCACACTCCTTCCAACCACAACTCTCACCATCTTCTCTCCATTCAAACCACATTACAATATAATTGTTCTTCATTTTGTAGCCACCATTGTTGTGTTTTCTAGAGTGATTATTGAAGCAACAACCACAAAGTAGGTGTTGCATACAAATTCTCCTCTTTTGTAAGGATTTGGCTTAAATACCTTTTTCGTCCTCATTTTTGTAGTGTTTTTTTGCGGATGGTCCTCATTTTTACTGAATGTTTAAAATGGTCCTCATTTTCGCAATTCGTGTTTAATTTGGTCATTTTTTGTGACGCCATTTAAATCAGTAACAGAGCACTATACAGGTGGCACTATTTGTATTACATTGTATTGGGGTGTGTTATGTGTATTGTCCAGGTATGGTAATTAGATATTTGGGGATAAATAGGTGAGCTAAGTTTTGGTAATGAATGTTTGGGCAATTGGTGAGTTTTGGCAATCTTCTTCCTCCTTTCCCAATTGGTGTTGCTGCAATCTTCTTCTTCTTGCAATCCCATTATATAGGTATGTCACGGTCCCAATCTTCTTCCTTTACCTCTGGTTATAATCGTGGGAGACAATCGTGTTGTAGCACTTCGTGCAATGTTGGTGGTTCAACGAGAAATGGATTAACCCCGATTTGTAGCTGTAGAGAGATGGCATCTTTGAGGATGGCAAGAACTCCAAAGAATATTAGTAGAAAATTTTGGGGTTGTCCCAATTACAAGGTGAGATTAAGTGTACAATCTATTTTTTTTTTGTTAATAATAAATTGGTTTTAATTTTTGGTTTGTTGATTTACAAAGTAGTGGTTCCAATAATGTGGGCTGCAACTTTTTCAAATAGTGGTGTGAAGAAGATGTTGATGAAAGGGATGTCATCATCATGACACAAATGAGGCAGATTAATGATTTGAAGAAGTCATTGAAGGTTGTTGAGAAAAGGCTGCAATTAGTAATAGGGTTCACTTGTGTTCTTATTGTATTTTTCGTACTGTTGTTTTGTGTAATCTTTTAAAGTCCAATCTGTTTTGTACTATTGTAAAATGAAGAAATGAATTAGTGTGGTTATGTTGATATTAGTCCCAACCTGTTCAAAATGACATGTTAATCTAAGCATTGAAGTAACTGATATTGATCTAAGCTTGGAAAAAATTAAATTGATGTGAGTCTGGAAGAAGTGAAATTCATAACATTAAGTCATCCTCATCAAAATGCAGTACATCAATGTTTGAAAAAAGTGAAATTGAACTAAGTTTAAGGAGAGTTAAAATACATATAATTGCCTACATGGCCTCCTCCAAAAATGTAGTACATCAATAATAAGGTTAATCAATTTTACATCAGAAAATTCAAAAAAATAACTAGGACGTATGATTCTGCTATCATGGCCTCCTCCTAATATGTAATTTCATCATAAACTGTTGAGATGGTTCGTCTGGTGTTGGTAGTGGTGCTGCTTGACTCTCCACTTCATTCCTTGGTGGTTGAGTTGTTGGAGTTTCAGCAGTTGGTGCATTCTCAGCAGGGTTAGCATTCTCAGCAGGTGTTGTAGTTCCCTCAGTAGAGTTAGCATTGTCAACATGTGGTTCAGTTTGGGCATCTGGTGTAGTCTCACCAGGTGTAGCAGTTTCCTCAGCTTGTGGTGCAATTTTGTCAGCAGGTGGTGCAGTTTGCTCATCCACAGGCTTATCTGGGCAATTATTCCTGTTATGAACAATCTGACAGCATATGCTACATTTTTTCTGTGACCTCCTTTGATGATTTGTGTGTTATCCTTTCTCAACTCTCACTCTTCCAACCTTCTTTTTTTCTTGGGTCTTCCTGGTAAGATCCTCTTATGTGGTGGATGGACGTCAGGGTAGGGAGTTCTTTCCCATAGGACTTTAGCATTGACTGGAAAGATGATATATTTATATATTTCTTCGTAGGTGGATCTCCTGAATCAGATTAGTATGAAGTCTTCAGCATTGACATTGATGAAATTCATTGTTGCAATAGCATGGCAGCAAGGGATAGCAGTCAGAAGTCATTTCCTGCAACTGCAATGTTGAGCATCCACATTTATTGTGTACTTATCTCCAACCATGGATATATGCCTCACTTCAAATAGCTTTTCTCCTGACTAGCTGCATATATGTGTTAATTAGTACAAATATCATTACACGAATAAGTGGATTGTGTTAAAAAAAGACAAAAACCTAACCTTGGGATTCATTATTTGGTTAACTCCTTTTCCTTATGAAGTATGTCAAGGACCTTGGGGCAGATGTTTCCTTCAAAAGTTGTAACCTTTTTTTCTCTTGGTGGCCCACCTTTCCATTAAACAAACCTATGATGGGTCTACAGGAGACAAAGGAATCTTTACATGCTTTTAAACAGGAGTAAAACCTCTGAAAAATTGCTTCATCGTTATCATTTTCCACTTTGATTTTTATAGTTGATCCAAGATTACATTTTAGTAATTCATGTGCATAGTCGTAGATTCTTTTATATTGCTCTTTAAATGACCCATCTACTATATTTGCAGCCATTGTGTAACATCCCTAGGGAATATTACTAATTTAAATAAATAAATAAAGAAAATAAAATAAAACGTCACAATATTCTTATTCCCAAAACGCGGGAAAAATTAAAACGTTTAAACATCGTGCCACAATATTTAAAATCATAGTATTTAGAACTTTACAATTTCCAAAAATCCAGAAAAACATAAATGATATTCATAATTAAAATCCTAGCTTAATGCCAGCTAGCCCTCACTTCGTCGCCTGAGCGTCCTCGGCATCACCTGTATCAACATCTGCTCCCGTGTAACGAATCACACGATCATCACCATACACAAACAGAAAGGGTGAGCTGAGATAATAAAAACAATATATATATATATATAATGTGCAAAAATAAGACATACACCATCTTATTCCATCTACTTAGTTCTTGGCCAAGACCTTAACCCCAAGGCTTTATAGCCTTTAAATCACACAAATGGTTAGCCTTGAACTCAGGAATATGATACTCACACGAACCTGCCCGCTCGTGGTCCTGCCTCTACGAACCTCCCCGTTCGTAGTCCTGCTCTACGAACCTCCCCACTCGTAGTCCTGCTCTACAGACCTACCCGCCCGTAATCCAACACATGTGATCCTCCAGCCCCATACCTCCCCGCACGTAGCATCTCTCAAACGTGAGCACGGAACATACGAACTTACCTTGCTCGTATCCCCACGCGAGAGTAACTTGATATGAACCTCCCCGCTCATATCATCACATGTTATCCACCATCCATGAACCTACCCGCTCATGGCACAACATCTCCCGATCCAAGTATAGAATCATCGCTTAAAAGCAGCACACACACAAGTCATAGTCTGTTAAATTTCCACCCGACATAACCCCAAGCGTCGCCAAGCGAAACTAGTCCAGATCGCTTGGCGCTACCTTCCCACTGCCAAGTGCCAGACGCCTTCCAGACCCACTGTTTTCCAAACTCGACCTAGCGGAACACACCTTGCCGCCAGGCGCCTACGCAGTGCAAGGCTCTCTAACGCTGAGTCTATCGCCTGGCGGTTATCAGTAGGCCGCCAGGCGCCACACCAGAAGCATTATGCAACTGGTTTTGACACTCAATTTGGTTGACGCTACAATCCAGATTGCTCTAAGGAACATTGTGCATTTGCGTATCCGTACCAAATGATGATTTCCTACCAATTCCAACCTGATTTGGTTTCCCTATAACTCATCCTTAACATTCAAACCTTCCAAACTAGAGGTTCTCCTACACTTGTATAATTACCTCATGTCTCAATTCACTCATAACAGAGCCCCATCTCACTCATTTCTTTTACCCAATTACACTCTTCAATAACAATCCCATACCTATCCAAGGTCCACGTATCTTGTCATACCCAACTTCTCCCTCCAATTCCACTTAATTCAATGCACTAGAATCCATATTTCCAACTTATCTTTCAATTCTTCACAACTTAAATAAATCTCTAATAACAATATTTCCTACTATCAGATTATTAGTTTAACATAGTGTTCATTACCTATTAGACATTAATACATTCCAATAGCACTTCTCTAATTCATTACACCACATATAAGCATAATCCACTCCCTATCCTTCTATATTTCCTCCATCCAATCTACCTTTCTTCCCAATCGCCCACTCATAATTTCTCTCGCATCCACTGCACCAACCTTTTCAATCACCAAGACTCTTGCCCTCTCTCGCAGAAACCCACAGCACAACACCTAATATGTGTCTGTCACCCGTCATCGCCTGGCGGCATACTAAAACCAGGCCACACTACACGTATTTCTGCATTTCCCACGAACCCTACTTACTCTTCTTCTTTCCAGTTAATCACCACACACTCCTAAATCAGTAATAGAACAATTTCTTGATACTAACCCACTCCAAAACATGATATCAATTTAATTAAGGCATCCTTAACATCAATTTCCAAGAATTTAGAACCCTACCCTCATGTATATGAACCCTTACAGATTGTAATCCCAATCTGATTTGCAATCAGCTCAAGTGAAGCATTCACGTACAATTACACATTCCAATAGGATAATTATTCTAATGGAGCCTCAACACACGAAAAAGTTCAAGAAAACAACACAAAACATCACAAGCATAAAGAATCGCCTGGCGAAATGCAACCCATCTCCAAGCACTCCAACCAAAAACCCAGAACTGGTCAACATTGATGTGCTGCCTGGCGGCACATGCATGCCCGTTGGGCGGTTTCTGGGCAGATTCCCAAAAATTCGCGAAAACAACACAACTCAACATGGAAATTCATGCAATCCAATTCATATCAAAAACAGTACAGTATGCCGAAATTAAAAGCACAAAAAACAACTCTCTTTACCTCGACTCCTTTCTAAAATGCGAATTTGATGTGTCTTTAACCCCAAAACACTCTTGTTCTTTGCTTGCACTCCCAAAACTGGTTTTGCACTCCAATTCTCCTCTGCAATACGTGCGTATATGCCAAACTCGTTGCCCAACACTCACCCCACTGTTTCAGGTCTCTCTCCCCATAATTACTCTCTCTCTCTCAAAATTAATCCACTCTTAATTTCCCTTTAACACCCTAAAAGGAAAATTAAGAAAAAAATGTGTTTTTAATGGTTATTCAATACCCTTTACAACATATTTTTCAGCACTCTCGGCTGCCTTCTTGGCTACTAGGGTTTCTAAACCCTTTCATATTCATGCCACGGAAAATTTAGCAAAAAGAGAGCAATTTTGTTCGTAACAAGGTTTGAACTTATAACCCTTCAATCACAAAGCAAGTGCACAACTAATTTAACCAACTCATTTTCGTGATAGTTCCTCTAATTCTAAGATTATGTTATCACATCTCATATTCAAACATATAACATAAAAATGCATAAGTTAAATAACATATGTCGCAACCGAAATCGCAGCGAGACGACAAACTAAAAATAAAATTTGAAAAAGAGTTTTGGAGTCGCCACCATAATTATTATAGGAAACTATGGAAAACCATAAAAAAGAGCAAGGTCTGCGAAAAACCAAATTTTGGGTTCGGGAGTCGGATACGCGTGGGGAAGGTATTAGCACCCCACAACGCCCATCATAAGACGGTACCTTTAATTAAATGTGCAAAAATTATGTGGTTTTTTCAAAATATTTAATTTTCCCCAAAAATATTAATAAAGGAATGTACAAAAAAATAACAAAACTATTTTTTTGATTTTTTGGGCCCGATGAGGATTAATCCTCGCCCCTACGTATCTCCATGTGAATGGAGAATCAGGGTTACGTAGTTCTTTTTGAAAAAGCTATTTGGAGAAATATTTGAAAAATGATTTAATTTTTTTTCATAATTTTGAAAACTTTTTCATTCAAATTTTTAGTATTATTTTATTATTGGTGTCATGCGACGCGAGCGGTCGGACAAACACTTGAAATAAATTTTTTTTCTAATCTTTTATTTATTTTTAATCATTTATAAATTTGTAATATATTTTTTTTAAAATTATTTTAAAGTAGGTGTGGATGTCGTGACCAACAAGATAGATATAAAAAAGTAAACAAAGAAAACTATTTTTTTTATTTTTAGATCATCTATATATATATATATTTTGAAAAAAACAAAAGTTAAATTGGATGTCATGCGACGCGAGCAGCCGGGCATACACTAAAGAAAGGGGAAAACATATTTTTTACGATTAAAAAAATAATAAAAATTGAGAAAAACTAAATCAAAAGATGAAAGAATTGAGAGTGACGTACCTTAAAAAAAATCAATATCTCCTCACCTTTTCTCTTTTCCTTTTTCTTTCTTCCTTTCTAATATTTTTGTGTTTATTTTTCGAATAGAAATAAAAATGAGAGGTGTCTATGTGGGTGGTGAGTGATGAGAGAAAGAATTAGAAAAGTGTAAAGAATTTTTTTTTTTTGCTCCTGACAGAGTGCGTATTTATACTCGCACCTTGCAATATCAATACAATCTCATCCTTAATTGTAATGAACAATATAAGGAAGGAATTGGTTATGTTAGCAACACATTATGGGAATCAAATCGCAGCAAATCAGACACAAAATCAATCATCATCAATAACAAATCAGAGCACAAAATTAATCCTAATTAATAATATTGATTCTTACCATTTGAAGAGATATTTCTTCTAATTATATTATTAATTTCTCTATCAGGAACAAATGTAGAAAATATTTGAGTTATTGGGCTCATGAAAATTAATAACAAATTGGGCTCTTCCTCCTTTTTTCTTCTTTTTTTTCTCTCTCGTTTTTTCTCTTTTTTTTTCTTTTTTTTTCTAAAATTAAAGTTTGAAAATATTTAAAGAAAATTTTGTTTCACCTTATTTTTTACTTTTATTTTTATTTTTTGAAAATAAATTTATTCACCCGGACGAAATTGGGTGTTGATAGTTGTCCCTCTTTACTTAGATTTTATTAGATAATATGAAAGTTTGACTTTTTCATTTTATCGTAATAAAATATAAGTAAAGATAAAAAAACTAATTTCGTTCAGGTTTCAAAAGAAGATAAATTTGAAGACAAACTTGACCATACCAAGTAGAGGGTCTCGATTTGACACATTAATTCTTTTTGTTGTTTTTTTTATTTATTGAAAAAACCAAATTAGACCAATCCCGAGGAGAGGGTCTAGATCCAAAGGATTCGGCGACCATTACCATGTAGAGGGTTCCGATCCAAAATTTTTCTTTTTTTGACTTTTTGAAAAAAAAGTTGAGACCAATCCCAAGGAGAGGGTCGATATCGAAAGGAAAGAAATCAATGATCATTGCCTCCCAGAGGGTCTTGATGTAAAGAGATCGATGACCATTGCCTCGTAGAGGGCCTCGATGTGACATAAGAAAATCAATGACCATTGCTTTGCAGAGGGTCTTGATGTAAAGAGATCGATGACCATTGCCTCACAGAGGGCCTCGATGTGACATAAGAAATCAATGACCATTGCCTCGCAGAGGGTCTTGATGTAAAGAGATCGATGACCATTGCCTCGCAGAGGGCCTCAATGTAAAGAAAGAAAATCAATAACCATTGCCTTGCAGAGGGTCTTGATGTAAACATAAGGAAATCAATGACCATTGCCTTGCAGAGGGTCCTGATGTAAAGAGATCGATGACCATTACCTCGCAGAGGGCCTCGATGTGACAAAGGAATCAATGACCATTGCCTTGTAGAGGGTCTTGATGTATAAAAGGAGAACCTGGATTTTGCTTTTGAATTGTCGACAAACACCAAGTGAATGCCTAACGTTTTTTAGACTTAAACAAACAAAAAAATCATTCCTGACTTTTTTCTTTTTTTGGAAATGATTTTCAATGATTTTGTAGAGTATGATGGATGATTTGATGATGCATGAAATGTTATGGTTTTCTTTCTGAAACTATTTGATATGCTTGCATGGATGCGTGAATGCATGAGTGGAATTTGCTCTCTTGTTTTTCATTTTTTCATTTTTCATAAATCTAAGAAATGTTGGAGGAGTTATGCATATGCACACGTTATGAATCATTGATGATGTATGACATGCTATGATTTTCTTTTTAAACCTAGATGATGATGTATGCATGGATGCGTGGATGCATGGGTGAAATTTGCTTTATTCAAAAAGATGAATTACTCATGTATGCATGACTTGGTATGATGTATGAATTTTTCTTTTGCATTTTTTTGAAAACAAATTCGAATTGATTCCCATTTCATTGTTATTTCTAATTCATAGAATAATTCTACTTTGATTTTTTTTTTACTTTTTTTTAAATCATTTCTTTGGTCTAATCAATTTATTAACGAACATTTTTTAATTATTTCTCTTGAAACACTATTTGAATGACATGCATGAAATTGTCAAGGGATCGGAAAGGTTTGGATGAGGTGATGAAGATTAACTAGGGAGTTGCCCCAATTTGAATTGGTCTTGGGGGCACAAAATGTGTTTGGGCTTTCCTAGTTATTAATGGTATGAAGGAAATGATAGGGACTTCAAAAAGAAATTGCCCCTAGTGTGAGAGTCTAGGATGGTCTTAGGGTGCAAAAGCGTGTTTGACTTTTCCCAAATGAGGAGAAAAAAATGACGGGGTCTTCACAAGTTGCCCCTAATGTGATCACAGTCTTCAATGTAAATAAATGCCCCAATTCAAAATGAATGATGGGATATATGAATCATAAACAAAGTGACTGCCCTAGTTTGGGTTTCGGATTGATAAAGATGGACTATGTTAAGGTTGGTCAAGGTTTAGGCTGCTCAGAGCGGAGGATACTGTATGAGCAAAAATGGAATTTCATGAAGAATGAATTGAAAGGGGACAACCAAAGTTTAGCTTAATTGCCTAATTGCCCATGCTAATTTTGGAGTTTTGAAAACATGTCAATCAAACATAAATTGCCCCAGTGTTTAAAAGAAAATCTCTTAACACACTTTTTGAATCTTTTTTTTTTACCTTTTTTATATAACAAACCTGTTAGCAAATCAAATTTTTCTTCTAAATTAAAACCTTCGAAAGATAACAACCAATATTTGATCTGTGTAGACTTTATTAGGCTTGTATTGTGGCCAAGGCTAGTGGTATGGAAGTAAATGATAGTAAAGGCCCAAACAAGTGATGTGAGGATTGTTTCAACAAGGATCTTTGAATAATGTTCCATTCAGAATTTGTTTGACTTTTTTCTTGTTCACCTTTTTTTTTCTATATTTTGACCTTTTATTCTCATTCTTCAAACTTTTGTTTTTTTTTTCTATATAACCATATCATTTCTTTCTTTTTCTTTTTATTTTGATATTTTGTATTGGTGAACTACCAGTCGGATGAAACAAATGCAAACATTATGTCAACCCTCGGTGGAAGGGTGATCCTTGTTTAGGGTAATTTGAAAGAAATTTTTTGGAAGGCTCAAATTGGGTAGCAAAGGATAATTACTTTTATTTTTTATTTTTTTTTTTGATAAAGAAACATGACCAGACATCATTTCAAATCATGGTTGTTTTCCTCAACAAAAACTTTAATTCAGAGGAAAATAATTTAATTCATGTAACAAGATGTCCCTTGTTTTGTTCTTTTTTTCACTTTTTTGTGTTATTTTTTGCCTAGACTGTCCTTCAAATTTGTTAGTCTAGAGAACTCTTCTTCCTTTTGTTTTTATGTTCAAAGAATTTATGATAATCCTTTTTAAGGTATGTGTCCCCTTTATGATAATTCTTCATGGAAAAGAAAACAAGGTTTATGGTGGAAGAGAGATGGGTATTTCAAAAGAAATGATAAAAAAAAATATTTTATTTTTTTATTAAATCCACTGATTTGACCAAAGAATATTTTATTATTTTTCATCATTTTTCATAAGAATGATTCCAAGAATTTGGTGATAAGAGAAGTGGAAAACAATTTGAACTTATTGTAGTGTAAATTTTTTTATTTTTTTTTTAAATTTATGTTGATGCATGCTATGTGTTTGAATATTTGGATAACGTATCATGAATGACCACAAAATGGAATGCAATGCATGTTTGTTGTCCCTCACAGGACACCACTTATTCACATGATATGCTAATGAAATGTATGTTTATGGCTAATAATGGTGTGATTGTGATGCATTTATTACTATATACAAGGAAAGGTGAGGGTAAAGACGCAAATAGTCTCCCTTTAGTGTCTCTATTTAGCATGGGTTTGATGCTTAAAGTTATAAGGGAAAGTATATGTGCTCACAAGGATAGTTTCCTAATACCTAAATATCAAGGTCACTAGAGCTATGGCCCACTTCATGGCATTTCCCACGATAGTTGGTAAACAACAAGAAGTGAGAGTACCAATGAAGCAAACAAACTCTAGCTGGGGTTCTCACAATGACCACTTGGGAAGTACATCCACTCTGACACTGCTACACAATCCCCTCTAATTCTAAGCAACTCAGACCCGGGTATAGGGCCTCACTCATGTAATGAATAAAATGTGTGTGTGTGAAGGGAGAACACAATGTATACCCAAAACCCCACCTTTGACAATTATTCCAAATACAAAAATAAAGAAGAATATACAATACAATTATAAAAAAAAAGATAAAAAATACATACCAAAAAAAATGAGAAAGAAAAATATGAAAAAAAACACATCAATTTTGTACGTCCAAATAAATGGTCTGACTCTCTAGCATCCCCAGTGGAGCTGCCATCTGTCGCAACTGAAATCACGATGAGACGACAAACCAAAAATAAAATTTGAAAAAGAGTTTTGGAGTCGCCACCATAATTATTATAGGAAACTATGGAAAACCATAAAAAAAAAAGCAAGGTCTGCGAAAAACCAGATTTTGGGTTCGAGAGTCGGTTACGCGTGAGGAAGGTATTAGCACCCCCCACAACGCCCATCATAAGACGGTACCTTTAATTAAATGTGCAAAAATTATGTGGTTTTTTCAAAATATTTAATTTTCTCCAAAAATATTAATAAAAGAATGTACAAAAAAACAACAAAAATATTTTTTGGGCCCGAGGATTAATCCTCGCTCCATCTCCATGTGAATGAAGAATCAGGGTTACATAGTTCTTTTTGATAGTTAAATTGGATGTCATGCGAAACAAAAGTTATATTTTTTGCTCCTGACAGCTTTTATTTTTATTTTTTGAAAATAAATTTATTCACCCAGACGAAATTGGGTGTTGACAACATACAAATGGCATACATAGGACTCGAACCCAAGTCCTCTCCCACAATCAAGTACTCTCAACCATTTGAACTAGTACTTTTCTACGTCAAAGCAATCCGTATTAAATACCTTAAATGTTTTTATTACCCGCATTAATTAAATAATTATTTAATTAACTATTTAATTTTCTCGGGTCTTACACATTGTCCTTGCTTTACGAGCTGTTGATATTGACACATGTGTATTCCATTTTTTTAAAGTCATTTGTCTTACGTCATTTATCTTTAGCTTTGGATTCTCTATTAGAGTTTGATCTAAGGTTTCACTAAGCCACTTTACTTTAATGATATTAATCTTGAACTCCCTGCTACAAAATGAATATCAAGTAGTTTCCTTAATTGTCAAATCTTACGGCTAGGAACATTGGAACAATATGCGGACCATTGACATTTATTTTGTGCACCCAAACAACCAACTTTAACTCTCTTACTATCATTTTTCAAGAATTTCAGATTTCTCCCTGCATGAATAGCATAAGTCCTAATGGCATCCTTGAAGTGGTTGTTGTATAGAAAAACTGTTCCTACTTCCCATTTGTAATCCGCCATACTTTTTGGCATTACAAATGTCTGGAATGGACCACATCCTGTCCTTTCATCATTGTTTTCTTCATCCCTAGTTGTTTCACTCTCGCTATCTGGCCCATTGAGTAATTCTTTTGAATGCCATTCATCATCAGATAACTTAGTTAAATGATGTGCTATATTTTCAAATTTACCTCTACTGGAATCATCACTTTCAGACATAGCTTCCACTTCAATATCACCTTCCACTTCAACATCACTAGCTACATTCAAATCCACGTCCACAACCCCTAGACCCTCAACACTGTCCCTATTCAAACCATTGGCATCCTCAAATTCTACTTCAGCATGGGCCTCTACTTCAACAACCTCTTCATGGGCATCTACTTCAGCAGCCTCACACTGCACTTGCTCAGCCTCAACCTGCACTTCACAAACATGAACTTCCACTTCACCTTTCTCTTGAACCACGAACAAATGTACCTCACCATAACGCCTAGCAACATTAACCATATTTATAGCATCATTATCATCTAACAATAGGTGAAGCATTTTTTCGATAGCATACCACATCCCCTTAATGTTAACATACCCAATCTCCTTAATTGCATTTAGAATTTCAAAGTAACTCCACCTATCCGAATCGCATGATCATGTTGATTTTTCCCCATTCATATAATGCAACCCACGATTTTGTACGAAAATACCACCATGGTGGACAACAACATTGAACCTATCATCACTCATTGCCCTAAAGTAAATTCAACAGACAAAAAAGATGTATTATTAAGCCTAATTTAACGATGGGGCACCACTGCTACAATCAATTACAAATAAAGTAATGGAGACCATAACCAGCACCGACAACCGACAAACAAACCAACTAAAATAATACCCCACCGAACCCCACCTACAGACACAAAATCCACAAAATCATGCAAGTAACTTATAAACCATGTAGAACATCATAACAATCCAACCACAAACAAACCCCAAAATAGAATTACAAAAACCCTAACGCCAACTGATTCAAATGTGCAAACCCACGAGCAAACACAACCCCGAAAACCCTAAACCCACAACCAAACCACTTACCCCGTTGATGATGATTAACTGGAAAATTGAAATCAACCGAACAAATCGCAACTATTAGTTGCTTCCTTTGCAAATCTGAGCTCAAGAAACTCGAAGAAATCGCCTCCAACGATGAAGAAATTGCCTCCAACGAAGTCAAGCCCTAATTGCACAATTCGAAATACCTAATTACAAAATTTCCCCCAAATTGAAAAGTTAACGTTAATTAGTCACATGTACAGTACATGTAACACACCCTAATGCAACGTAATACAAACAATGCCACTTGTACAGTGCTCTATTACTGATTTAAACGGCGTCATAGAAAAGGACCAAATTAAATACGAATTGCAAAAATGAAGAACATTTTAAACATTCGGTAAAAATGAGGATCATTCGCAACAAACACTACGAAAATGAGGACGAAAAATGTATTTAAGCCTAAGGATTTCTTTCATTTTCTATTAATTGAATTGTGTTTTCCATTACAATTGTTATGTTTTCTTTCATTTTGTACCTTTGTGGAGAAATCGTTGGATCATTGACCGCATAGTAGGCATTGAACCAAAGATCCTTTTCCAATTTTTGTTTTCTTTGTGGATTAGCACGTTCTTGGATCGAACTGAGCTAGTGACTGCACAGCCAGCACTGACTTAATGAATTCTCCCGTCTATGTACCACTGTTCCATTTCTAGTTTCGCTTCTGCATAATTCGAGCTCATGATCAAGCTTGGGTTGGCTAATCTTTGAAATTCATTCGATACTTGAATTCCAGTGGCAAAGTCCATGGATTCAAGTAGATGTAAAGTCATCTCGTTCATGTCAAGAGTATTCTGAGAGTAATTTTAAGTTTATTCTACTAGTTTTGCACCACGAATCTCAGATTATGTAGAATTGGTGATATTCGTATTGTTCCATTTATTTTCGATTTTGATTTTTCTTTTTTGGTGATTTTTGTGCTTGTTTCTTGTTCGCATTTCATTTGTGATGCTATATGTGATGTGTTTGAAAAAATTCCACGATCAATTCATGCTTCATTTTCGCAAATCGCATTTTCACATCCATTTTTGTTAAGTTCATTAGTTTAGGATTCACATTTTAGGATCTTGAGTTTTACTCTATCATTTTGGTTTATTCCAGTTCGCATAATCAATATGAAGCATTTAGAATAGTTAAGCATTTAGAATAGTTCTACAGTTACACATTTCCAATTCTTGCATTATAATTCACATTTAGATGTTGCCTTGTACATTTACACATGAACTCCTCTTGGGAATTTTTCCAGATTTTTTATTTTCGAGTTTTTGGTTATTAATTCGTTTCTCGTGATTGATTTATGTTCCATTTAGGTGTTAGAAGCATTTTGTAAGTTTAGATTGAATTTAGGATAGCTACATTGTTGATTCATGCATAGACATACACTAGATTCATAGTGAACTTTCATCAAACACTTTAGTTCCATTCTAATTCATTTAAGCATTTCATCAAATAGTTTGTATTTCATCAAATAGTTTGCATTTGCATACCTTCATGACATTTTAGGTTCGTTTTAGTTCAATTTTTAGTAGATGTTATAGATTTCCTCTATTTTACAACACACATTCAAGAAATCATTCACTTGTCTTTACCTATCTTTCATATTGATCTTTGGTTAACCACTACACTATATTAGTTAATGAGGAAATCAAGACTAACTAAAAATATTAAAAACATATAAGTTTAAACAAGTAAAATCAAATTCCCGTAGTTCTCTGTACAAATATTTAACAAAATTTGTCTCCATTTCTAAAACTCATCAAGCACATTATAAAAGGTCAAATTCAACAATTTATATGTCCATTTTAAAATCTTATAAATATAGAATCCAATAAACCTCAAATCAGAAAATATATATATATATGCAATATGGTTATAATGGTGAATAAACGTCAGCTAAAAATATAAAATTAAAGTAATTTTTACAAATGAATCCAATTTATTATCAACAAAAGAAAATAAATTAAACCTAAAATAAAACAAATAGAAAGTACACCCTTTAATAAAAATATAAAGGTGTGTATAAAATATGAACCGTCAAAATTTTACGAAATTTAATAATAATAATAATAATAATAATAATAAATTTTATTTCCATATATTAACATTTTTTTTCTTTACCATTTCTATTACAAAAAGCAAATCAAAATAAAAGGGAGAAATCGCACAAAATATGCCCTAACTCCTTGATTCCTCTTCAGAAAATATTATCACAAATGAGCTTGTTTTTAGAGTAAGCGTTATAATATGTAGGCCTCGTTTTATTTTCTAATTACTTTTTTGCACCTCATTGTTTCTTCCTGTACTTTTATGAGGTATAGAAAAAGTTAAAATACTCTTAGTTCCACATTTTTATATTATGATAGAAATACATTCCAGATTCTGAATTGCGAAATTGAGAATGCATTTTCCGATTTCATAATCTAGAATACATTCTCATATTTTTTAATTACAAATTCCAAATTTTTGAATTATGTAATCTAGATTACGTAATTCAATATATATTTTCACCTTACATAATCCAGAAATATATTTTAAATCGTACAATTTATAATAAATATTTAAATTTTGTATTTTGGAATACATTTTTTAATTCTAGATTGCATGTCGAAGATAAACTTTTGAGTTATGAATTCAGAATATTTCCAACATGCGGATAATTGGACTTTTCACCGTATGAAGGTACTAAAAGAAATATCCGGTTTCTGAGTCAAAACTTGGACTTGAGTGACGCACAGGAAGCCCAGATTATTGTTGTGGACCTTTTAGTTTTATTATGTAACCCACAAATGATATAATCAAGATCAACATTATTATTAAGCTTAAATATACATTTGATTTCTATTTTTATTGATTTTATTCAATCTGGTCCTATTTTCATTTTATATTAAATTAGGTCCTCATTTTCGTCAAATTGTGGTCAATTTAGTTCTTTTTACTAACGATGTTTAAATAGTTAACGTTTTTAACAGTACATGCCACGTGTCAGCTCCTGCTTTTTTTTATTTTTTTTTTATTTTTTTTAATTTCAAAAAAAGTGTCCACGTGTCAAGTTACAATTGTGCCACGTGTCAATGCTAGTGCCACATGTCAGTTTGTAGTTGTATTATTTATTTTTGTTCAATTTAGTCCCAATATTCGTTATTTTTGTTCAATTCAGTCCCTATATTCGTTATTTTTGTTTAATTTAGATCCAAATTTTGGTAAATAGAAGCATTTAATTTTTAAAATTGACATTATTATTAGTTATTTTTTAAATTTAATTATAAATTATAATATTTAATTATTAATTGAATATAATTCTTAGATTCAATTTTTAAATAGAATATAATTATTTAAATATTATTAAAATATAACTATTAAAATTTTAAAAATATATATTAACATTTGTAAAATTCACATTTAAATTTAAAATATTTAATATTTTTATTGCATTTTAGATATTAAAATCTAAAATATTTTATATGTAAATGTTAATTTTACAAATACTAGTTTATTTTTCTAAAATATTTTGAATATTTAAAATATTTTTATATATCAATTTTAAAAATATTTTAGAATATAAATATTAGAAAAAAAATTAATAATTATATTCTTATAATATTTTACATAATTATATTCTTTTAGTAATTAAATATAAGAATTTATTCAATTTATAATTAAATTTAATAATTTATAATTGAATTTAAAAAATAATAAATTCAAAAGTCAATTTTAGAAAAGATATTAATATAATTTTTATAAAAGATATTAAATTTAATGTCAATTTGAAAGGGACAAAATTGATTTATTTTAACAAAAATTGAGACTAAATTGAACAAAAATAACGAATATAGGGACTAAATTGAACAAAAAAAAATAATACTACCACAAACTGACACGTGGCACTAGGATTGACACGTGGCATTAGGATTGACATGTGGCACAATTGTGACTTGACACGTGGACCATCTTTTTGAAATTAAAAAAATTAAAAAAATTAAAAAAATTAAAAAAATTAAAAAAATTAAAAAAAATTAAAAAAAACCAGGAGCTGACACGTGTTAACTATTTAAACACCGTTAGTCAAAAGGACCAAATTGACCACAATTTGACGAAAATGAGAACTTAATTGAACATAAAACGAAAATAGGGACCAAATTGAATAAAATCAACAAAAATAGGGATCAAATGTATATTTAAGCCGTATTAATACTAGCAAAAAGACTTGTCATGCATGTGTTGACATTTTTTAATTTTTATAAAATTTTAAGTTAAGATTAATAAGAAATTTAAGTTAAAATAGTTATTAATTGCAAATTTAAAAAAATAAAATAAGTACGCAAAAGAAATTTTTAAAATAACTGATAAAGATAAAATAAGTTTTTAGAATAATAGTTAAAAAAATTATTTATAAAATAATTAATTTTTAAAATAATAATTAGAGATAAAATTGAAATAATAAAACGTAGACACAAAAGAAAATATTTTTGTATATATATTGTTATAGATGTATACTATGGGAGCTTTTATAATGAATTTGAATTTTTTCTGGATTTTCCTATATTTTTCTTTGACTTCAAAATACATTATTTTGAAATTTTAAAATACCAGCGGTGTATATAATGTTCAGAGGACAACACAATCTGCACTCCTTTTTTTAACTTCCAACCCTATAAAATTCTTTAGCACTTTCTATTCTTTCTGGAATCAGTTTTCTGAAATGTAAAAAACACATTCTAAAAAGTCCAATCCAGATTGAAAGCGACTCGTTTAAGAATTTTATGGGCTAAAAAATAAATACGTTACTAAGTGCCAAGACCAATAACACTGAAAACTGTGAAAAGTGAAAATATAGGTTCAAGAAAAGAGCTATTATTGATTGACAGTTTTTTAACAAAAATTTTGACATACTTTCTTATTTAGGTAAAAAAATATTATTTTATTATTTTATTTTAATTAAAAAATAAAAATTTAAGTTTGTTAATTCCTTTTTCAGAAACTTTGTTAACTTTGTAAAAAAAAAAACTGTCAATAGGTAATTTTCCTCAAGAAAATATTTAAATAGCATCAAGTTACGAGAGAAATAAATTAAGAGAAAATTTTCATAACACAGATATTTACATTTCATGTAAAAAAATCAGTTTAAATATTATCTAGGTCCTGTGTTATTATTATCTACAACCTGGGTCTCGTGGCCTCAGACGCCATTAATAATGATAAATGGAGATGGAAACATATACATGACAATGGAGTAAGCTAGAGTGGATTTCACACTGTCATCTGGTTGCATTATTGAATCTAATTCTCAATAGATAATTTGCTAGAGAAGTTTGAGAATCAAACAAAACTAATGCATGAAATGGCAGTAGACTAGGTTAGAGTTGCAGTGAGTGAATGAAAGAAAGTCCCTACTCTCATGATGAAATGCATTTGGGTGTTTTCTTTAAGTGAATGTTGACAGAAACTTACATGAGAAGAAGATAAAATATGGTGATTTCAAATAACTGGGCCTACCAAAAAAGAGATGGTAAGACTTGATAAAACGAAAATTTGGCAAGCAAGCCAAGTGCCACAATAACACACAATTAAAAACATGTCGACAGTATTTTTTTCATGGTGTAGAAGACCACATGTCGACAATTTTTTTGGGCGCTTTGTTTGTTGTTTCCCCACCTTGCATGCAGTTGAGAACGGAGTAATGGAAAATAAGCCAAAATGGTAGAAGTCAGTTTCCATCTAACCATTTTTCTTTTCCTTCGATTCTGTTGCAATTACATATAGTAATTCTAACCCTATCATGTGTATATAACATACAAGGAAATAAAATCTGAAGCGAGGATTGGTACACGGAGAAGCAGTTCTGTGGCGACAAACTGCCCATGGTATCCTTCGATCTAAAGCATGAACTGCTTCTTCACAAATCAAAACAGCCCAAGGAACATTGCTTTTGTTAATGCTAAGAGTTGTATGGTGCTGATGTGGGAATCTTGCGAATCCCTTCTTGAGTGGCAACTGGTTTGTTGGATAATCTACGCTTGTACCGTTTGAGAACAGATGCTAAATTCTCCTTTCCCTTTGGGAAGGCTACATCACCAGCAGCAGTTCCTGTACGACCTTTTCGGCTAGAGATTGCTATCTCCACATCCTTCACCATCTCAAACACCACAGACGCAGTGGTGCATTTTCCGCGGCCTGGTTTTGAAGCAGGTGGCAGCATCCCGTTGGAAGGAGGTGAGCTTGATTTTATCTGGTACGTCATGGGAACTTGAAGGCAAAAGCATGCTGTCATGGGACTACGAGGCTTCGAGAAAGCCAGATCAATTATACCCTGATTCAAGGCCAAAATTTGGCAAATAAGATCAATGAAAAGAACAAAACTTTAGAGAGTAGACTTGACTCTACAAGAGGAAAGATTGTATCTGTAACATTTTATGACAAGCAACAAACAACACTCATTATACATGGATTCTCTATTGACTAGTGCTGATTGCATATAAATATAACATTGGAACAACATCTCCAGGTGAGCAGCCACCAAAGGAAAAGGATATACCCCAGCTAGGAGAATAAATATCAAGTTCTCCATGAGGCATGAAACAACCAATATCTCCACAAATAGAGCACCTGAAACTAAAACGACAGGGTTACTAAAATTATACCTGCAAGCGATTAAGTACATAAGTGTACTTGCCCCACAGCTCTGGTCGGCTCTCCATCAGTGAGAGGTCAAGAACACGGTGGATACACCACACCCCAAAGCTTATAATTATGTCTGCTCTCCATACACATCCATCCCCACAGTTGGGGATTGAGGTCACAGAAAAATTAGACCAATTTGCCTCATTATTCTTCATTGAAGAATAAGACTTCCCATCAGAAGACAAATAGCGACCCTCTCCCATAGGATTTGCCTGATTCATCTCTGTAGTTTCAACTTCAGAGAAAAATTTTTCCCTAGCAGCAACCCGGTCTATCAGATCTTCATCAGCCCCATCATTCTGTTTAAACAGCCAATCAGAACCTTCCAGTTTTAAGAGTTTTAAAATACAACTTCTAAAAGATTGAAGAAGTTTGCCATCTATATCCACAACCGAAGTAGTTTCTTGAGTAATTGCACTAGGTCTATTTCCAACATCTTCTGTTGCAGCATTATGAACTTTATCATCCACCCAAAACTGCTCGAAAGGCTGTCTGGACCAGAGGGATCCAGTGCCCAAACCAGAACTCAACTGGGAAGAAAGTACATTGGTGTAGACTTTTGATGGAGAGAGTACATCGAAGGCTAAAGGAGCTCCTGTCCTTGTTCCGGAATTTGAAAATAATGACTGTTCATGATGAGTCCTACCCGCAGAAGATCTATGGCCACCAACAGAACCATCCCACATAGTACTCTTATCAGATATGTAAGCATCCCTGTGAGGGATGGCATATCCTGAAATGTCTGGCAAACTGTGGTACTTCTTAGCATTAACTGAACCGACTGAATTATCCGTAGGTCCATAACAGGACCTCTCAGATGGCAATTGGCTATTCTTATTAGGGACAGCAATGTTCTGAAAGCCTGGGGGTTGGCTTAAACCTGAACCATTTTGCAACTTTTGCCCCATAGCAAGTGCAATAGAATTCCTGTAGTTGTTTGTATTACTAATAGAATTCCTGTAGTTGTTCATAATACCCATGGAAGGGGATTCCATCAGACCATTTAAGTTATCAGAATTTGTCTCTTTACCAACCTGATTAATATATGATGCAACCTGATAACCATGTACAGTAGGTGGCGGATTATCCCAGGACCCGGATGTAGGTAGATTGCGCACACTGAAATAACGCCTTTCACCAGCACTAAGGAGATTGCGGTTGGAGCTCTGAACATATTCATCCATAAACTGCACGGGATTTGTCCTCACGGAGTGATAACTCCTTCGAGGCTCATAGGAAGGCTCAAAATTACTTTGCATCCTATGCTGCTTGGGAGAGTCATATGGAGCGGAGCTCATCAGAGTTTCCGCTCTACTTCCTGCAGATATCCAGTGCCCAGAATGTTCCTTTCCACATGTATCCATTTTCTGCAAAGCACCAGTGAGTCTTGAATCCACTCCCAGTAAAACATCAAGCTTCTTAGCCTTAGCTTCCTGGGTAAATTGACCATGAAAATCATAAAGCTGCCCCCAGAATTCGTCAAGAATAGCAGCTAGTTGACGTCTTGCACCACGCCCTAAACCTGCTAATCTTGAAAGACTTCCAATGCTATTACCTCCATCATCACTTTTCCCACTAAGACTCCTGAATGATGCTGGGCCATCCGGTGCTGAAGATGGGGCAAGTGAGACCACTTTTGATATTTCTTCAGTTTCCCATGAATCTCCATCATCATCATCCCTTTCGGCATTTGAATCTCCCTCAACTTCTACAGTTTTCTCAACAGGAGCACTAATGTCTGTTTTTAAAGTTTTGGCATCTCCCAAACTAATACCAGAAGTATCAGTACTTGTAGCTGGCACTGCTTCTGATTCTGAAGTGGAAGTTGATTCCTTAACAACAGGTGTTAGGGAGCAAGGAAATGATGTAAATGAATGAGTCTCTCTTACAGTAGTCACTGGAACATCAGGCTCCATAATAGTTTCAGGTAGTTCATGATGAAAACTTGCAACAGGTAATTCTGAGTATTCCAGGGTCCTTGTTAGAGCTGGTGATGGTTCCATCACCTGAACAGATGCATCTCCATGATATCTTGTTTCATTTAAATCTGTTTCCTCGTTATCAATCCGAGGTTCTGGTGTAGCCTGTGGCATGTCCCAGTTCCATGCTTCATCTAATTGAATACTTGCAGATTTTAATGGTGTGGCAGCTAACCAAAGCATCAAACAGAATGATGCAAAAGCAGTGCAAAGAAGAACCGAATAAGAGAGAGAGACACCATTCCCCACGTTCCATCTCAAATTGCCCACCCAATCACTACTACCAAATATCATTTCTACAACAAAGACAATATTCAAGACAAGCATCCCAATAAATATGATCAAGGCCGAAAATTCCACAAATTGAGGGATCTTGTGTACCCCCATTATTGATCTAGATGAGGCTATCCGAAAAAGGGGGATCACAGAAGATGGAAGTTGCAAAGCTACCACAATCTGAGTGAATATAAGTAGTTGATACATCCCTTCAGCTCCTGAACTCCAAACACAGTAAAGGGCGGGCAAAACAGCAATTACTCTAATAGTAGCATAATGAAGCCAACCTGGAATGTCCAATTTTAAGAAATTATGCACAACTACTTCTCCACCAAAACCCCAAGTTAATGCTGTAGTTTGGTTTGCGAAAAACAGAATGAGTAAAAAAGCAAGCATGGCTATTGGACTACGTAACACCTGCAATTAAGAACTTAGAATTAGCTTTATTCAGTGCTTAAGACAGTCGTGGCTTTGTCAGTTGTAAATAAATATCTGGGTGTAGATCAATTTTGAGTGGAAAGGATACCTGTTCCATTGGAGATAATGCGTCCTGAAAAGTAGTTAAAACAAGACCCATACTGTAGAACTCATTTGCTCCAGCATTCATCAGCACATTATTTACCAAATAAAGGCCACTGAAGACACATATGATGGCCAAAAAATGGTTATGACATAAAGCATCCTTAGAAATAGTAGTTGATCCCTGATGCCACTGGAAAAGTAAACAAAATCTCAGATTTGACAAAATAGCAATGGGTATGAAATGGTACATTCAATGCAGTCCTTTACGAAAAAAATACTAGAAGCTGGTTAGATCAGACAAGCTTAAAAATATATGTTCACCCAAGGATTCCTAAAAAAGATCAGGCAAACCAAATGTAACCTGACTTAGCCAAGCATGAGGAAGGAATGTGATCATGCCCTCCCCACTCAACTATTTATACAGGGACATTAAAGATGCTTCTAACACAGGCTAAATTAGAGGAACGTAAAAATTTAGTAGGACATTTGGTGATTCAACTTTATTAAGTTCTTCTAAATCTTATACATGAAAGGATGATTTTCGCATAAGTGACCTCGTCCTAAAAGAGTAAACAGATAAAACAGAATTTTCTGAAATAGAGTAAATTGATCATAGTTGTGATTCCCTTTAATAAATTTACATCAACACTAACTTCATGTCTTCTTTGAGCACAAGATTGATTTAAGATAACAGATCTCTAGCAGTATGTCATGTAGCCATGAAAGACTACTCCCATGTGGCAGGATGCAGACATGTAATTCTTAAGAACAAGCAAACCACACGATGTATACAAATTCAGAAGAACACAACGAAAGGTACAAGCTTGGAAGCATGCTATGGATGTTGATGCTAGAAAAATTAGATATGACAGGAAACAATACCTGTACAATAGAGGAATGAAGGTAGAAGTTGTGAGGCACAAGAGTTGCTCCTAAAAGACTCATCAGCACAAATGCACTCTCCCCACTCAACTTTGTTAATATTCCATTAATGGATAATGGAATGTCTGGTTGATTAATGAGTGTTCCAAGTACAAATGTAAGAAATACAAAACATGACACAAACAGGCCCACGATCTTGGCCTTCTCAATGTCCTAGACAAAGGATATATCGTAAGTGTATTGTGAATCAATAGAAATTGATGAATGATCAAATAATGATACTTACAAGGAAGACAAAAAGAAGGAGATGGAAAACAGCGCCAGTAGCGGTTAAAAAGACACAAGTGAACAAGTCCCACCCAAAAAGAAAATTTAATCCATGTGCCATGCCCAATATCTTGCAAAACAGAAAAAATCACAGGGTCAAGTCGATAAAAGTTCAGCCATGTTAAAGCACAGATAAATCATATTCTTTGCTAAAAAGAGCCAGGCAATATTGAAATGTAATCAAGGGTGAGAAATATTACCAAGTTAAGGTCTAGCATGATCACCGAAAGTTCTGCTTGAACTCCAAGGAGCATACATGTCCAGTTGTCGTACTCATCACTGCAAATCTTTGGCACAAAGAAGGTGGAGCTCCATGAGAAAAAACAGAATAATTTATGCAATTTCTACAAGGGTGTGTATCTGAGTGGTTTGTAGGGACAGAGAAAAGCCAGAAACAACTACCGACTAAGCACTCAACTTAACAAGCAAATGAAAGAAATCCAATATATCTTGACTCAAATAGCGCCGCATAATGTAGTATATAGCACATTGCTATGGACATTCCTTCACTTATTAGTTTCAGGATCGATGAAACGTAAAATAAGTATAATGTCCTTACTTCCAAGTTATATCTAGATGGGTAGAATTAAGATTGAATAGAAATGAACATTAATCAGCATGTTTTTATAAATTTCGGACTGATATGCCAAACAATACACAGCAGGAGGGTAGAAATAAACCGCAATATTCTTTATTTCCCGATTAAATAAAATTAAAAACATAAAAAGAGTGGGAAAATATAAAAAATCTTTCGGGCTCCATTACGTCTTGATAAAGAACCTTCGAAACTTTTACCCTTCCACATCTTATAGTTGCCTATAGTGGAATTGCTTACTTGAGAAGGGTGAAGGACAAATATTAAAAGATCACAAATCCAACAAATTGTTCAAAAACCGTGCAGAACATCTCTTTATTGTTTTGAAGCATCAACACAGAAAGCTTTCAAATCTTACAATTGCACTGCATCAACGGTATAATTATATAAACCCATCGTGTTGAAGGTATAATACCTGAGCAAGATCTTTTCCTGTGACAACACCAATCTTTGCTGATATGTATTGACAGAAGATTGCAGCAAAGTTGAAGATAAGTGCGAAAGCCATCAAATCAAATCCGAATCGTGCACCTCCTTCAACAATTGCCACCCACTTTCCAGGGTCAACATATCCTATTGAAATCAAAAGCATAGGCACAACAGCAGGAAGCGACCGGTGAAGCAAACTGGGAGGGTGATTAGCATTCAATGTCTCTGCTTCCATTTTACTCTTTTAGTACAACGAAGAGTAAGGCTACAGGGAATTAATGATACACGGAGAAACAATGGGAAGTACCAAAACTCAGTGAGCCATAAATTATATTGCTGCTAGTTAAGTATATTACTAGCAAAACATTTACATGCCATTCACCAAGATGTTAAGAGCTTGAAACATTAACCATAATTATCAAGATAAATTAAAGGACAAAGAACTTTCAACTCGCAAATCAGTACACCACAATTGCCACAATTCAACTAACTAGCTTCTCCTCGTATCCCAGCAATCAGCCAATTATGGTCCAACATTAACTGTGATCATCAGACACAAATCTGACTTTATAACTAAAGTCAACCTGCGCACCATTCCAAAATCTCTTCAGCACAACCTTACAAACAATTCCACTCATATCCTTCACACGGTTGAAAGTCAATCCAGTTCATCTCAATCTACTCAAACACCCCTTGAGACTCTCAATGCTAATCCAACAAAGTACCCCCTGATAAACCAACCTACTCAAATCCTGCACCAAATTAACTAACGTCAACAAAATAACCCCCATAAAAGAAATAACAAATACCTCGAAAAACCCATCAGCGCAATGAATATTACCATAAACACAAAGAAGAACGCAAAAAAGATCATTTTATCTTTCTTAAATTTATTTTACAGAGTAAAAAAACAAAAGTAAACGAAAACCACCACAGAAACAAATTGTACTGCATCCAACAGAATTAAAAAATAATAACAATAGTAATAAATTAGATCTTTAGAAGAAAACAAAGCAAAAAAATTATGCTCCAAAACGGTTAAATATATGCTGAGAAGCATAAAAACAGGGCAAAACCCTACTGTGTAGGGTCATATAACAGATAAAAGGGGAAGTGAGAGCGTTGGCGTGGATCTGATGCAGAAGAAACACACGCAGAGGGAGAATAATAAGAAGAAAGAGAAAAGATGAAGAAATAAAGGAAAAAAAAAAGCAGCACGAATTTCGACGATGAATATGATTGAGGGTTTCATGACTCAGAATTTAAAGGACCGTACAGTTCCAGAGTCTGAGAGTCGTTAGGGTTCTGAAATCTTTACCTTTCTCTGATTTTCTTTTCAGCTGCCACAAGTCTCTATCTCAGCTATGCTATTCACTCCTGCAAAGTAGATCTCAAGGGATCATATCATCATTTATATGTACATATAAATACATATATATATATATATATATATATACCTATAATCTATAATATATAATATATAAATAAAACATAATAAATAATAATGTCTTCTAATTTATTGTTTATTAATTTACCATAATAAATGGTGTACTACTAACTTGTGAGAACATGAGAGAGAGAAAAGAGAGAACTCGATTTTCCCGGAAAGAGGAGAGAAAGCGAGGAACGAAAAAGGAAAATTGTGGCATGGGTGAGGAGTTTCAACTTTCAAGCTGTTTCAACTTTCAAGGCCACATTGAAGAGAGAGAAAGTGTGAGTGAAAGAGTGAGTGATGGGAGAAAAGAGAGAAAACTTTCATCTCATAAATAAATGTGTTCCAAAACGCCTCTCCAACAAAGCTATTATCGTTTTTTTATTTATATCTTCTCCTTTTCTGTGCTTTTCATTTCATTCATACTTGTTCACTATTAATCATATTTTAATTTCAAGAAGTATTATAAATTCATGAAATTAATAAAACTGAATAATATGTGGACAATAATGTAAAATTATGTCATAATACAAATACATAATTTTCTTTTCAATTTTATTTTTATTGTTATTATTTATATCATTATGAAACTAAGTAGGAAGTAAGATTAATTCTAATTTATCTTTATAAAATTGATTTACTAAGACAAATTTACCTTTACTTATGTATATCTAATTATATCTCTGATCAGATGAAGAAATTGAGACAGACGAATCCTATATACGTTGAAGGAATTCAATGATGTATTATTTTCAGACAACTGGTGTGATCTTATTTTTATTTTAGTTTACATGGAAATTTTATTAAAAAAACAAAAAAAATACAATATATATATATATATATATAAATATAAATAAATGCAAAATAATAAATTAACACAACGATACTTATTTTGAAAGAGAGTGTATTTTTCACACAAACTTCTATTTTAAAGGAAAAGGAAAAGTTTATATTTGATACAATTTGTGGTGTCTTTAAAGTCTCTTTTTGCAACTTGATTCACTATGTAGAAAGGAGTGAGGTTATAATTTGGAGCTTCTTCATGTTTATCACACGGAAATTGGAACTCAAATATCCTACTTTCTTATAAGTTAAGGATTTCATTATTAATTATTTCATTGGTATGCTTAAAAAAAAGTTCTTAATCAACCAATTTTAGTGCTTTGTACTCGTAACACCATGTATCATGTTGGAACTTGCGTGTGGTGTTTACCCATCCCTATAATGTTAAGCACTTATCATACTTATGTATAAATATGATATACGTACATGTATCTCATACAATAATATATTTATTTCAAAGATAATAATACCGTATATAAAAAAAAACACTTATTTAAAATACAATTAGTATATTATTGTAATTGTAGAAATACAAGTTAAGACAATTTTTCACAGATATTGTAATATAATACAAATTATTATTATTATTATTATTAATTATTATTATTATTAATTATTATTATTATAAAAATTGTTGTTTCATAAATTTAGATACTGTGTTCAAAGTATCTATATCATATATATTTATATATATATATATATATATATATATATATATATATATATATATATATATATATATAATGCCAAAGGTTGAAGTATTCATCAATTAGAGTTTTAGTAGTCATTAATATTTCTTTATTAACACACTTCACTTAAAGTTATTTTATATTCTTGTTGTAGTGTATAATAGATACTTAACATTTAATATTTTGTTATTGAAAATAAATTATTATTTATTTGTCGAAAATAAGATAATTGTCAATATTGAGAATGTGAGTCTAAATTTTATATTGAGTATATATGAGAAAGTTAAACAACATACAAGAAAATCATAAATTATTACTTTAAGATTTTGAGTTGAAAATGATATCAATATAAGTTTGAACTCATATCTGATTATTGTAGTATATTCGTAGTTAATCTTTTTTGAAAGACCCATCAATGATATCATAGTCGATGATTTATCTGGGTGATCATCTTAAAGGAGTGCAATATGACTTTTGTATTAAAAGTTTCCCTGACAAAGGTTTTTAGGAGTTGTATTTGTGTCATGTCATGAAGAATGGCGGTACAAGGTATTTGTGATTAGTTCAAGGAGATGTATCAATGTGAAACTACATAATGTATAACAACATATTATTAATACGATTACAAATTTGGTATCTCTTTAAGCTTACAAGAAAACTCAAGTATCCTTTCCAATGTTCAAACTATCTAGTTTTAACACATATGACAAATCTTTGGGGGAATTGGGTGAATTCAAGATTTACTCAACTTAATGGAAGAACCAAGTTATGTTATTCATCATTGCTAATCATATATGTGCCTAGCTTTCATCTTGTGATCCTCTCATTTCCACTACGAGAGACCTTATCATAAAGTTATCTTGAGATATTTCTTTTCAACACACTTTTATCTTATTAGATGAAAAAAAAAATTAGAAAATAATTTATTAGTATAATGAGTTTAAAAGGTTTATAATATATTATTTGGATATTCAAATTTATGATTTAAAAAAAATTATTTGATCATTTAAAATTAGATAATTTTAAATTTTATTGAAAAACAAGGATATGAAATTCTTAATACTTTCTTTTCTTTCAAATTTATGGTTTTCTATCTTTTCTTAGAATTACTTTGGTCAGGATATTCTCGACTCAAGTTAATATTGTAATTTGTAAGCATGATTAAGGTCAATGTGTCATATTCTCAATATATTTTCTTTGATGTCATCGTAAATTTCTTTTAAATCAAAATCAATCATGATTAATTTTGTGTAATGATCTTCAAAGATTATAAAACACTAGTATTTTTTTACTTGATGTTAGTTAGATTTTTTGTTGTTGATATCCATAGTATTTTTCAGCAAATATCAAACATGATTATTTTATTAATATTAACACAATTGAGTTGATTTCATGATATTTTTTTCAAAAAAAATGTCAATTAAAACAAAGATCAAAATTACTTCTCAACCAACATTAATCAATATTTTTCTAACTAGTATTAAGAGGATTATTTTTCAATCGAATTAGTGCAAGCTGGGATCTTATTTTCAATGCCAATTATTTATTTTTTTTGGGACAAATGTAAATCAAAGTTTTGTAATCGACATTGACATCTGTTTGTTTAGAGTTTTCTTAATCAATATCTACAAGACTATTTTTTTTTTTTTTTTTTTTGATTTTAAAACACTACAAAAA
>Ga0214542_1001611_pt1 | contig 46410 bp, 25 predicted proteins | sample CNSS1metaG_FD_160096 | JGI IMG/M metagenome (GOLD analysis project Ga0214542, IMG submission 160096) | Root nodule microbial communities from cowpea collected in UCLA plant growth center, Los Angeles, California, USA - CNSS1 | ecosystem: Host-associated > Plants > Roots > Nodule | place: USA... | reverse complement strand
TTTTCCAGTATAGAAACAGATCAACTTTTCAAGTCATGAGCTACTGCATACCCATAGCCAAGGGTGCTGCAGAGACACTCAAGTTCAACATGGCTCTCATCCTCTTACCAGTCTGTCGAAACACTCTTACATGGCTTCGTTCCACCGGAGCCAGGAAGTTTGTGCCCTTCGATGACAACATTAATTTCCACAAGGTAAGACCAACTTCGGATATTTCTAAATGTTGAAGGTTCTCTTACAGGTTGCCACATAGTTAAATCCATTAACTCCTGGCTTTGACTTTTGTCCCTGTCGTTTTCTACAGATGATTGCATTCGCCATAGCTGTTGCAGTCGCCGTTCATGCGGGCAGTCATCTGGCGTGTGATTTCCCCCTTCTCGTGAACTCATCTCCGGAAAAATTTTCACTTATATCTTCAGATTTCAATAACAAAAGACCCACGTACAAATCACTTCTGACCGGAGTAGAAGGCGTAACCGGTATCTCCATGGTTATTCTCATGGCCATCTCTTTCACTCTAGCAACTCACCACTTCCGGAGAAACGCTGTGAGGCTTCCTTCACCCTTTAACAGATTGACAGGCTTCAACGCATTTTGGTACTCACACCACCTTTTTGCTCTCGTCTACGTTCTGCTACTCGTCCATGGAACATTCTTGTATTTGACCCATCGGTGGTACCACAAAACGGTAAGAAAATTTCAACTGCTATGAACAAACAATAAGCATGCGGATAAGTTGAAAGTAATTTTATTTCCTTTTTGATTCAGACATGGATGTATATCTCTGTTCCTCTGCTGCTGTACATAGCAGAGCGTACTCTACGCACTCGAAGATCAGCACATTATACGGTGAAAATTCTGAAGGTAATCATCCAAATAATTACTCTATCTCCTTTTCCATCTTCCATTTAGCTTAGGATAAGGATCTATAAAGATATTTATAACATAAGAAAAACTTGTTTGTTTCGGTACAAATTTCCTATCACTGATCTAGCAGGTATCGGGGCTACCAGGAAATGTCTTCAGCTTAATCATGTCTAAGCCTAATGGATTCAAGTACAAAAGCGGACAGTACATATTTTTACAATGTCCAAAAATCTCTCCCTTTGAGTGGTATTGTTCTAGTTCTTGGATCTATTGTAAAAGCTATAGACATGACTACAAAAGAGCAAATTCAACTTAAATATCGTCTTGAAATACATTTTAGGCACCCATTTTCCATCACCTCAGCTCCAGGAGATGAGTACCTAAGTGTTCACATCCGAACAGTGGGAGACTGGACACAAGAACTTAAGCTTCTGCTGACAAAAGATGATGACAAATTGCCTTCGGTTAAACGTGGTGCGACGTTTGGTGAACTAATGCAACTGGATCAAAGAGGGTAAGTAAAGGCCAGATTTTTATTTTTATTTTTTCATAAATAGAAGGACAAAATGTTGTTAAAGTTTTGATCAAAAGGAGTTCTAGTAACTAACTATATTCTGAAAACAGTCATTTTGTTCTTCCTATGTTTCAATATCATAAATTGTTATAAAAAGTAGAGATTTGTTTGACAGACAACCGAGGCTGCTTGTCGATGGCCCTTATGGAGCTCCAGCACAGGACTACCAGAGCTTTGATGTACTACTCCTCATAGGATTAGGAATTGGAGCAACTCCTTTCATTAGCATTCTCAGAGATCTTCTCAGTAACACCAAAACACTGGATGAACTCGGGGTAAAGTGCATACTCTGGCTCCCTTTTCAGAAAATAGAATTATTCCACTTCCATCTTCAGTTATCAATTTTTATAATAAGGTCAGATGCAGGAACCATCAAACACAGAAACAAGTCAAGCAACCAGATCAGACGAGAGCTCCAATAGTTTTACATCGTCAAACTTAACGCCCGGAGGAAATAAGAGATCACGAAGGACTACAAATGCTTATTTCTACTGGGTTACTAGGGAGCCTGGATCTTTCGAATGGTTTAAAGGAGTAATGGACGAAGTTGCAGAAATGGACCACAAAGTAAAAATAATAATATGGTGTTCATAAATAACTCTTGACCCTACTTATAAATAGTTTACCAACATACTAACTCTCCTCGTTCTTTTGTTTTTTAATCTGATTCAGGGGCAAATTGAGCTCCACAATTATCTTACAAGTGTCTATGAAGAGGGGGATGCGAGATCAACCTTAATCACCATGATCCAAGCACTGAACCATGCCAAACATGGTGTTGACATCCTATCAGGCACTCGAGTAAGATCTTCAATACCTGGAGTTTTCTGAACACAAAAAGAACAAGGTTTATTGTCTATGCTTATTGTGATTGCACACCTAAACATTAAAACGTGACCATTTTTCCTTTTGTTGTTTTCCAACTGTAGGTAAGAACACACTTTGCTAGGCCTAATTGGAAAGAGGTTTTCAACAAGATTGCCTCCAAACATCCGTTTTCTACAGTAGGTAAATTGCTAGCTACAAAGTGCAGAACCGTTTTTAAGTCAATTAATAATATATATTAATTAACCACTGTTCAATATGTGTTGGAAGTCATGCATACGTCGACGAGAGATAAGTAGATTCACGGTATATAACTAAACGCGATCCCCACCTTATAAGTCGATTTTGTGAGATTGAATTAGATTTAAAATCTACTTTTAACGTGGTAATGAGAATCAGACTTTCTTGGAGATATATTTACTTATAAAGCTTGATCCATATTTTTGACATGCCAATAATAGTAAATTTGAACAAGAAAATGTATCAAACTTGCAGGGGTGTTCTATTGCGGGATGCCAGTATTGGCAAAGGAGCTAAAGAAGCTATCAGTTGAACTCAGCCACAAGACAACTACACGCTTCGAGTTTCACAAGGAGTACTTCTGATATAGGAAATCAAATCTAAAAAACTTTTGCATATTCTTTTGTATTTACAAATTAGATTATTCAAAAGGGAAATTAAGAAATGTTTAGGCCCTACTAAGAAGGAAGCAACTTGTAATTATAGTATATTTGATACGCAAATACAGTACAGTAAACAATCCAATAACAGAGGAACACCATGATCTGAAAACTGCCAACAGTGGAACTGTGAAATCCTCCGGTAAACTCTACCAGCAACCTATACAAAAAAAGTGCGTACGCCACACAAATCTTGCACATTTCCCGTGCGCGACCTTAATCCTATCACTAATTGCTTCTTCTTTTTCTCTGTAAATTCTAAAGATTAGTTCATCTGTAAAGACTTTAAGATTTACATTATGTTCTAATCCTATAAGATTGTTGATTTAATTTTGAAAATTATTAGAATATCTCTTGTACGATCGGTAGAATACTCACATTGGTACTGTTTTTGGTGAAATTTTTTATAATGGAAAATACATTATTTCAACTAAAAGTAAATAACATTTTTATACACCTTTAATTTCATCAGACTAATAATTTAAACGAATTTATTATTTTAAATGCATTAAAGTAATTCAAAAACTGAAGAAAATCAAATAACTAGATTTTTTAAAAATATAATTTATTCAAAAAAGTTATATAAATGCTATTTAAATGTAAAACTATAATGCACAAATATATAATATATGTATTGAATATGAGATGTATATAATATATGGATATATTTATTCTAGAAATAATAAGATATCATACATATGATATAGCATGTTGAAAAATATATACAAATTATTAAAAACATGATATATAATTACTACTCTGAGATTTCACAATAAAATTAAATATATTAAATATTTTTATTATAAAAATTTATAAATTATTATCATTATATATAAATATTATTATTTATATATTAGATATTTAATTCAGTACCATTAAAATATTTTAAAATATTAAATATAGAAACACGTAACACGAATTAAAATATCATAGTATAATATAATAACAAATAAGAAGTAAAAGACAACATGAAAGTAAAGTAAAAAGTAATGAAAGAAAAAATATTGGATAACTAAATTAAACACAACCTATAAAGAACTCCATTACCAAAGGATAGAACAAAAATTTTGATGAGCATGGACACAAATACCACTTCTTTTGTATTCTGTTTGTCCACATTTACATATATCTGTTTCAGAATATATTAGTCATCTCTTTAAATCACAAATAAAATCGTATATATAGATTATATTAAAGTAATTATTCAGCTATTTTTAATAACTACACTATGCTTCTTTCATAATTGGAGAAGACCATTAAGGCAAAAAGAGAAGAAAGAGCGAGGAAAGTTTATAATAAATTTGTTTGATTTTAAAAAATAATTTAAAAAAAAAATTAATGTAAAAAATAAAATTTCAAAAATGTAAATTAAAGTTAAAATCAAATTTAAATTAAAGTATAAAATTATTATAAAATTTTAATAAATAAAATTATATTTCCTAACAAAAATTTAATAAAACTGTATCGGGCACCGAGATACAGGAAGATCGGAATGGTCGGAAAGATCAGAGAAATCGGAAAGGTCGGAGAGGTCGGAACAGATTGTGATCACGGTTGAAATGAAAATATTTAGAGAGAATACGCAAATGCAGTCCATGCATGCCCAAATCAATATATGTGATTCATAGGCCCATAGAAAGAATAAAGAAAACTAACTCACGAAGAAACTGACTTTTAAATCCCTAGATTTTAGGAAGTCATAGACTGTATTTTAGGAGTAAAATAAGGAACAGTGGCATAGTGAAAGTGTTTAAAAAGCGGAGTCCAGTACAAAGTGTGTGAAGGGAAAGAGGACATAAAAGCACGATTCAATGAGGTAAGCAGGGACGGAGGGAGAGAGTAAGAGAGACAAAGTTAGAGTGAGAGAAAGAAAATAGAGAACAAGAAATTATATTGTTTTGATCTGATACATTTTCTGGGTCAGAACAAAAACACATTATCAAAATTTAAATAAATAAATTTATCTTATTAATTATTTCAATATTTTATTTAAATTATTCATTTTGTTATAATAATAAAATATATCAAAATATTTAATTATTGAATATTACATATCATTTTAATATTTATATATATATATATAATAAATTTAATTTTGATCGCTAATAGATTTTTATCTGCCACGTTGTTTTTTTTGTCGTCATTTTTGCAATGACCTTTGCTATCAGTTTTATCTTTTTAGTGATGAAAAGAGTGGTTGCTAAAATGATTTTTTTTAGTGAAAAGACAAGTGATTAAGAACTCAGTTTTTAATTTTTTTCCATTTTTTATTTTCAATGTCACGTTTTAATATTAATACAAATAATTTTTATTAGCTCTTATAATAAGTAAAACGTAATATGCATGTTTGAGTACTCACTCAATTGTTCCGTTTTAAATTATTTTTTTAGCACGAAATTTAGCATCTAATATGAGATATACTAATATCTTAAAAATCTTCTATCTTTACAAGTGGATACTCATCAAGTCCACGTTATTAAGTCGTATGAAGAAGGAGATAAGAAAATACTACTATAAAAATAAGAATTGATTTTAAAATATCACTGCAAACCAAATAGTTTCTTGTGTTTACGAGAGAGATCGGGATAATTGTGTGTTAATGGAGAATTTGCAAATTTTTATATTTCACGAGAAGAATTTGCGATTTTATTCACAACAAATTGTACGATATTTACCGTTTTCGTCACAAAATTACATAAAAGTTTTCTGTTATTGCCAGAAAAATTACGTATAAAATAATAATACGTTTATTGAATATTATAGTTGATGCCCCACGAAGATTATTTTCGTATTTAGAATTTGGATAATGATATTTTAATTATTAAATTTTGATAATATCTAATAATATGATGTGTCATCTTTTAAGTAATTATTTAATATTGAGAATGAGAAAAAGAAAAAATGAAAAATATAACACCTAAAATTATAAGAGAAAATTATCAAAATTTAATAGTCAAAAAATTATTTTTCTTAGTATTTTCCAACGCAATAAGCAACATATAAGTTAGCATCCATTTGGGTAGCATTTGTCTTGACATTAACACATGTTCAAATCTAAATTAACATTGAGTAGATGCTTTATAACACAACATTAAACATTTCTTAACGTATGCATGCTTTTGTTTTCTTATATATTGGATCGTATTATTAATGCAATCACAACTATTATACTCTTAGTTTTGTTTTCTATAGTCCTGACTGGTATAAGGACTGAAAGCCTCTCTGATCCAACTCTTCTTCCTCCAGGAACTCCACCCAATATCTTTACACATTTCATCACAATGGTTGATGCTATATGTTGAAATGCAATGCCTTTTATAAAACCTGCTTGACCTTTTCATCACATTCATCTCCTCAACTGTGTCTGAAAGCATCTTCTCAACACCAGGGACCTCAAATTTCTTATCCACTAATGCAGACAACCACATCGAACGTATCTCAGAACTCGCAAGATTTGAAACACTCTCAATATAACCCACAAAGGCCATGTTTGGAATTAATGGATGAATGGTTCCCCTGTAATACAATAAATTACTATTCAATTACTGAAAAACTCTCACTATCGAGTTAAATCTTTCGTTAATGTCCTCCGCTAAACACTAAAAATACACTGTTTTATTATCAGTGTATCTTAAAAAGACAGCAGAGAAATAACACTACAAAATTTAATAGAGAATCTAAATGTTTATAAAAAATAAAAGGTTTAAAGACAAAACCTTAAATTATTCAAAATTAAGATAGTCCTAATTACCTATATAAGGGAATAACCCCAAATGGGTGATCTAAGAAGTTACGAAAAGGATGTGGTAAGATTCTCTTGAGCTTTTTCTTTCCATCAAAACCTGTAGCAAGAAGAACAACATCGGCCTCAAGTTTAGAGTTGTCTTCAGTTTGAATTCCACCACTCCAGAAGGACCAATTTGATGCTCTTTTGAAGATAATTTTTCCCTTATCAGCTTCAGAGAAGAAATTTTCTGGCACAATGGCCATTTGACAAGAGGCATAGTCCTCCTCAAAGGGGTGCTCTGGTCTTAGTCCATACTTCTGCAATGGAAGTTTCCACAGCAGGTACGACTCAATAAACTTGGAAACTCCTCTTCTCTGTTCAACAAAATAATAATAATAATTTCAGCAAAATTGTCTACACTGTTTACAAGAAAAAAAACCCTAAATAAGTTAAAGAATGGTAATTTACCAAGGGAGATAGAAGGAGGCACAGAAGGGCTTTTAGTAAACCTTGATTAGGTCTTTGGTGAAGGAACTGAGAAAATCTTGTTGAGTAGAATATTGAAAATGGCAATCCCCAAATCCAATAATGGGGAACTATCCAATGTGGAGTCCTCACTATCATGGTGCATGCTTCTCCCTCACCTCCTTCAACCACCAACTTCTTTCGTGTTAAAATTTAATTCACCAATAATACAAGTAGGAGTCACGAAAATGTATACTATTTTTTATCACGAAAAACTAGAAAGGACAATGCTTTTGCAACATAGAACAAGAGAAAATTCAGAGGTTCTAGATTTATAATTTTGTAGTTTGTATCCCACATGGGCGCAGTAATGGGAGAACACAGTTTATTTCATTTCTTTTCCAACATTCATTTGTGGAATGGAAAAAATGAGTATTTGAGTCAAAAAGGTCATCTTTGACAAAGTGGATTTCATGAAACAAAGTCAAATTCAATTTCTTGATTGATCAATAAATAGGATGGAGGGTTTCTTGACCATGAAAATATTATAACAAACATTAAGGAAAGTTTGGTAGACACAAAATTTTCAAGTTCCAACAAATTGATAACCTAACTTTTCTGAGTTTCTCTTGGAAATAACCTTTTTGGTTATTTGTTTAGTTCAGGGGAAATATAATTTTTTTCCAATAAAAAATTTAATATGAATAATACATTAATACTTGCTTAGAAATTTATATAAATATTATTTTTAATGTTTTTATTAAATCAAATAAAATTTTAGTCATTCATAGAAATTATAATTCTCAGAATTCATAAATTTTATCCCCCAAAAATCATTTTCTACCAAGCCTCCCTTGATTTATTTTATTTTTTTTATCACGGCCTAATATTCCCTAAAAAAAATATACCACTTCTTGCATTTTTCATAATCCATTTACTTTCGCATAAGTAATTTTAATTTGATCGTGCTTTATTTATATATTGTAAAATGAAATTCATTACGAGAGTAGTTTCTTGATGTAGTTAACAAAGAAAAAAATGTTATAGAAATATTGAAACAAAAAGAATCTTGGTCACGAATAAGTATACCATTAATGTAGTTAATATCTGAATGTTTTCCTACTATAAAAAGTTTGTTTCCATTATGGGAACATTTCAAAGAGTTAATATGTTCCCTTCTAATCCTATGGAATGGAACCCTCCACCCTTTAATTATATATTTAATTTTCTCTTCCTTCTGCATCACATTTGCAAAAGAATCGTGTAGTTCTCTTAAATCGTGTCCACGATCCATGGAATTGATTTTAGTGGTCAATATTTTATGGATTAATACGATTTTATCAGATTTGTTTTAAGAAATATAGATGAACATGATCAAGTTTTTTTTTTTCAAACAAGTCAATTCAATAAATGAACTGTTCTTTACATATATAGGCTAATACGTGATTCTTCATAAAATTGAATAAGAATATATTAATACCGTAAATATTTTTACATCCTATTCAATCACTAATCTGCATATAATTCAATTCTAATTTTGTATAACCATGTCTTTAACATTTGAATGTCTTAAATGATATAATTTAAAATTATTTAACTATATATATAATTTGTTAAACTAATATGAAAATAAATCCTTCATGTAGACAAATGAATTTGAATTTTTAAATATTTTAACAAATATATAGTTTTTAAACCACTACAATAATAATAATAACAGTTTTTTTTTATATGTAAATTTAAACAAGTCTGTTAGGTATAAGTAATGTTTTTAGCAGCTTAACTAAATTAAATATTTCTATTTATTTAACCTTTTAAAACATGCCGACTTAACTTATTTAATAAATAGGTTAGGCCTAATAAATTTATATATGGTCCGTGAACATAAACTCTGAACAAAGAGTAATGACTAGTTTCTAATCTTAGGAATGATAATAATTATATATTAGGCAAAAAGAAGAGCAACCAAATGATTATAAATTTCTGAGTTCATTACTTCTCTTGAGAACTTGTCTTTATAAATTTTTGAATCTTAATATATTTATTAGAAAATAAAATGAGTGTGGAGAGTCAATTAAGTACCTTGGTTTGCCTTTGCACACTCCATGGCCAAATCAATAGCAGATTTTTTGAAGCCAACGACCACAACCTTCTTTCCTTTGAGAAGCTTAGTAGCACCATCTTCGTCAAGTTTACAGTAATCAAGAGTGTGCATGATCCTACCCTTGAACACTTCGGGACCTTTATTGCATGCAAATTCTGGAATCTTTGCTATGTCACCATATTTTCCAGTGCAAACTACTACAAACTCAAACGCATACCACTGAAATGTAGTTCACAAATTCTTATTATTTCTCATAAAAATGCATATATTATGCTTACAATTCACAGATAAAAGATCCACCTTTTTCTTTCAAAACCTAACCCCACTTCTTAAAACTTGCTTTGGTGATCATAAATTTAAGAAAGTGTATTAATCAGGTTCTTTTCAGACCAAATTTATTAAAGTCGTTTACTTAATTCATGATTTTTATCACTAAATTTTAATATAAATATAAATATTTAATTTTGTAAGTCATTTTAAATATTAATATCGTTAACGGTGTTAATGTTTTTTTGCTAAAAATGACATAATTAAGACATCTTTTCAAAAGTTGAGACTCAATTGACATTTTTTTAAAAGCGGGTACTAAACTGACACGTCTAAATGAAAGTGGGTACCACCCGACTAATTAAACCTATTCTTAAAAGATTGTGATGAAGAAGAAGGTGAAGAAAGACCTGAATGGTGTGTGAATGATTGGTTTTGACAGCAAGTTGCCAAAGAGGGTAACCAGGGAGAGGGGTTCCATGATGAGTAGTAGGTAGGTCTCCAAAACTGGAAGAAACATCATGGTCCCCCCCAACATACAGAATTTCGACCACCTCGGAGTTGAACCTGATGTTCTTAACCAGGTCAAAGTGGTGAGCATAGGACTGCAAATACTCCAAAATCTCCACATGGGTAGGGAAATCTGAATTGTCTCTTTGGGGCCAAGGGAAATCACTGAACTCATAGTCTCGTCTGTGTGACTGAAGCTTGGTGGAGTTGTAGGAGCAATGGCTCCACACCCCACCGATGGAATCAGAGGCCTCAAAAACAATAGGGTTGTGATGAGATAGCTGTTTGGTCGCGGCTATGCCGCTCACACCAGCTCCTATTATGGCTATTTTAGAAACTGAGATTGAAGGGTTATCAAGTGTGGCCATGGTGGTAATCAAAAATTAGGGTAATGACAATGGTGTTTGTGTTATTGTTGTGTATTGTCTGTGTAGCATCAAAAGGTGTGGTTGTCTCAATATATAGAACCCTAGAATGGATGAAGCTGCATGCAGACGTCATGAGTGAAAGCACGTGATTTGGACTACTATGTGATGCGTAATTAATGAACAAATAAACTATTATTTATTCACAAACGTTGCCTATTCGACAAGTCCACACACACTACATAGAGAAAACGAAAACACGAGTTTGAAATCTATATTTTTCATTTGTTCAACATTTTCATCAATTATTACTTTTCTATCAGCAACATAATTAGCATGACCTAACCAGTGCAAGCTCAAATTTTTTTTTTATCAGCAAAGAATATATATATATATATATATATATATATATATATATATATTTATATATATATATATATATATATATATATACATATATATATATATATATATATATATATATATATATATATATATTTTAGGATTGTCTTAATCTTTATACAAATCCTAATTTTACATTGAGATTCTTAGATAAATTAAAACAACTTAATATATGTGTATAGCAAAAAATTAAAGACAAATAAAGGACCTTACATATTCAAAGTGCAACTAAAAAATACCACCTTAAGAATATTCACTCATCGATACTTGTTCAAATTGGTAATTATTCTCGTATCGGGTCGAAGGGACACTAAGCGGAACTGTTAATTTAAGATTTGAGATGAGGTTGAGATGAAATTGAGATTAGGTCGAGATGAGACTAGAATGAGACCGAGATGAGGTCAGGATAAGGCCAAGATGAGACCGAGATGAGGCCAGGATGGGTCGATATTCTCTCCCCCGTGTTAGCCAGTCTAAACCCCCTCCTTTTAATAAGATGATGCTCCTCTCTTTATACCTGACCTCCGTCCGACTTGATCTCAACCTCCCTTAAATTCGTGAAAGTAAGTGAGTCTTCATGGGATGACGTGGCCACGATCTCCGCATGAGGATGAGTCATTTCTCATAATCGTTGCCTAGGAAAGTTGACGTGGGTTTTCAGGATGTAGTGGATAGTTGAGCCTAGGTCGGATACGTAGGTCGTCCAAACGCCGGGTACGCTAGGGAGGTACACTAACCATTGGCACTTATTGGATTCATTCCCTTTAGTCTAGTGCTAGATTTAAATTTGTTCATAATCTATTTGAGAGCTTCCTGATCAATAAATAGATATGTATGTAACATTTTGTTCCCTGACCTATTACTCAAAATTAAATAGAAGTGTTGGTGTTGTGCGTACAATAAATCACTGCACCTTTGAAGACTTCCCCTATGAAATATTCAGCATAAAACAAAAGAGACCTCTAGACTAAATAGTTTGAGTAGGTTATAACACATGTTTCCTCTACATCATATTTTGGTGTTTTATACTTGCTTTATTTTAATAAATAATTTTATTATGTAACATGATATTAGATATTTAAAATATATTAAAAATTAGTTTTTTATCTATATGATTTAACTTATAAACTATTTGTTAATAATAGTCCTAAAAAATTTAGAGTCTACGTATTACGTTAAACAAATTGAGTTGACATGATCTTGTTTGTTTCTAAATTTCGAGCTTTCTCACCTTAAAACAAATGTGCGTGCCCTATTTGAATTGCCGTGCACGATTTTTGTTGTTGTTATTATCATTAAATTTCTTTTTTTATTTGAATTTGCAGTCACTTATTATTGATCTTATGAATTTGCAGTCACCAAAAAAAAATTATGGATCTATTCACATATTTGTTTCTTCTTTTGGTGTTTGGTGCTTGCTGGAGGGATGTATAGTTTCTGTGGTTTATGTCACTTTTGTTGATTGGTGTTTTTCTTATAATTTGGTTTGTGTCTCTTAACAAAGGCATTTACCTAGCTCTTTAAATATTTATTGGTGTCTATCAATTTATTGCGTCTTGATTTGTTGGGTACAAGTTATGCTGTGCTTTTGTCACTACTGAAACCTTTTGTTTACTAAAAAAAATCTAAAGATTGAAAACTTGATTTTTTTTTTCTACAATAAACCCATTTCAAAAGAAATTTCCACATATAATTTGTGCCAATAGTATGTATTAGAATAGAATGCTCGTGCCCAAAATGTTGTAGTTTACGAAGAGTCAAATTTGCAATGTAAAATTATTATCGGTGTTAGAATATTAGTTGAAATTTAGTTTTTGAAGATCCTAAATCTAATTGATTCTTTTACACACTAAAAAAAATGAAATTATCGTCGAACAAAATTCATTGAACAGTCAAAGGTACCGATGATTTATCAACAATAAAAATTATTAGTTTATAAAACATATATCGATATATTTTGCTCATGGATAAAAAAAATTCGTCCATAATTATTCATCGATAATTTAGTGATTATTTAAATTTATCAATAGTTATTTATGAATAAATAATAAATTTGCATCACAAATATCACAATTCTTTTTTTTTCTCTTCTTTTCTTTTTTCCTTTTTTATCTTTTTCTTCTTCTCTTCCTTTTTTTTCTTCTTCCTTCTTCTCTTCCACCGTCATCATTTTCGTGGACTCTTCCTCGATCACTTTCTTTGCAGAAACCATTTTGGAAACGGATTTATTGTGGAGAAGAAGCTAGAGTTTGATAATTCAAGGGAAAAAACAGTTTTCGAAATGTAGTGAATTAATATTTGAATTCTACTTGTGGTATATATCTGTACTGAAATTTTGATAGTATTTGTTAACATGATTGCATCCAAAGGGGAAAATTGAGAGAGAGAAAAAAAATTGAGAGATCTGATGAAAGAGAGTTCATTAAAATATTTGCATCCAAAAGGGTGCGAACCTTGCACGAGTGATGAAGGAAGTCGTGGAACACTTGAAATTGTTAGAGGGAGAAAGAATAGATGGGGAAATTAATCAAACACTTGGAAGACATTGCATTCTAGTAATTAAGCGTGTGCTTAATTCTGCGTCAAATTGGTATAAAATTGATTAAAAATAATTTTTTAACACAGAATGAAAAAAATAACTAATTCTTGAAGAATTGATTAGGCTAGAATCAATTATCCAAGAACCAAACACACCCTAAATTAATGACCAAAAACCAAGATATTTTGGAGCTAGTTTAGGATATGTGATTGAGGCACAATGTTTCCATAAATAAGCGATTTGTTTTGGTCTTGGATAGCATTCTTTGGCATTTATATAATTGTATTCAGTAACGTAACTTATTAATATGATCTTTTATAATACTCTTTAATATTTTTAAAGGTTGTTAAGAGAACATTACTATATAAATCTTTATTTGTTTTCATTCCATATTGTTATACCAGCAATAATAAAACAATAGTAATAGTAAACAATCTTATGAAACTATTACACTTTTAAAGGAAAATGAAATAAATAATGATATATAAAAATAAATTATTATTTGTAAAATATTAATTAATAAAAGTCCTAATTTAAAATTAAAATTATTATCAAGTGTATTATATCCTATCCAATAATATCAGTTTAACTTTAAGTCAAGTTGTCAAATAAATAAACTCCATCATTAAAATTACTAACGAAAATGAATGGTGATATTAAAACATAAATATTATATTAAAAATTTATATTAATGAAATAGAATGCTTATATCATATTTAATCAAAACAAACCTATAATTTATATTGAAACTTTGATATTTTTCATTGTTGATAGGTAAGTATATTCCATTGGGTGCTTCACTTTTTTTGGGAATAGTAGTGAAAATGCCCTTGAGTGAGGTTTATGGAGGAGCATTTTGGGAAACATGGTGATTGGTAGCTATACCTACAAATGGATAGGATAGGTCGATTGGCCTAACACATTACTTCAAAAATATGGACTATGAGCTCATAGATATTTTGGTCCCTTTTTAAAAAGTTAAAAAATAACATTTAAACCAAATTATTGGATTTAAATTTAAATTTTAAATCTAATGATTTAATACACCAATAAATATAAATCATAGTACATGGGTTTTTTTAAAATATTATTTTATCTTTTAAATTATAATTTATCAAACGTATTGACTCAATAGGCTATGAGTTGATTTGGTCTACCGACTAAATAAACATAATTCAAAATAATTTGATTTAATTTAATTTATAACTTTTTTGTATAACTTCACCTATTTTGTGAGTTTTTCAACTATCAGAGATGAAAATTTTGATTGATGAAACACTTATAAACTTATTGTTTTTAAGGGTTTAGATTATAATTTGTGTCAATTTTTTTTGTATAAGTTAGATTCATTAATATTTTATTTTATTTTTTGAATGATTCTTCCGTTAAAAGACCAATAAGTAGTATAAAAAAATTATTTTCTATACATGATCAAATAATTTTTCCAACAAAAATTACAAGTCTTTTTATATAATTTTTTAACAAAAATTACAAATCTTCTTATACTATAGGAAAAATCATAAGTCTTTCGATAACGTACGACTATTCTCCAAGTCTATTATACATCAAAGAGACTTATTAAATTTTAATGACAGCTTGAATAAAATTTTATAATATTTTTCTATCGTTAAAAAAATTATAAATATATTATTTTTGAAATTATATGTGAGAAGTGATATTTTGACATTCTATATAAATTTAGTTGAGTTGTTTAATGTGGTATCACCCTTTTTTTTCCAATTTCATATCGGAAGTTGATCAACTTTGTCTTCTGTTTGTTTGACATACTCTTCTTTTCTCATTTTCAATCGTTTTCTTTGAGTAAATATTAGTTTCCTTTCTCTTCTTAACATTTTCTCTCTATATGATTTTGCCTTCTAATTGCTGGAATATCTCAATAGGTTACGAACTATTTCTGTGTTTTGTTGATTTATCTTAAGGCGTTTGTTTTATTAATTTAGTTTTATGAATTGTGAAAATTGAAACAACAATTGGTCGCAGATTATTTAAGAAAGGAAAAGTTAAATTTATTTTTAGTTCATAAATTTTGATATATAACCAAAATTCGTATTTTTTCTAAATTTTAATACACTTTGGTTCGAACTTTAAAAATAAATATATATAGTTTTCTTAATTCAATTGCGTTAAATTTTTTTAACATATTATAATTAGATTTAAAAAATTAACATAATTGAATTAAAAGAATTATACACATTTAATTTTAAAGTTTTAAAATTAAATTATATCAAAATTTTTACACAAGCCAATTCTAATTTTGTATGAAAATTCAAAAACTAAAAATATATTTGAACTCATAATTTGGATGACAAAGTGAGCGACATATATTGGACCTTCTTGGCTATCATTTATTGGGCATTTTTATCATAAGTGGAACTTGTAATCTAATTATTTTGCTTCAATAAAAAACAATGTCATGGTATTCATTGGCATTTTTACTATATAGAATAATCATCTTCAAGGCCCAACATCGTTTTGAGTCCATAGTTCAAGGTGAAAAAGTGAGGGAGCAATTCTTTCCGGACCTCCAAAAATTTTTAAAATTTAAAAAATATCCTTTGACCATATTAGCGAAGCCATGTAGATCACACTTCCAAAATTGTTTTTGGATGTTGACTTTTGAAAGTCAAAATATATTATTGGAAGTCAACTTTCGGAAGTCAAAATATATTACCGGAAGTCGACTTCCGGTTATATATTTTGACTTTCGAAAGTCGACATCCGAAAATAATTTTGGAAGTGTGATATTTGTGGCTTTACTTAAATGGTCAAATGGTATTTTTGGAATTAATTTTTTTTAGGTGTAGAAGAAACTTTGGAGGTGCAAGAAGAAAGACCCCAAAGTGAGTGACATGACAAAGATTACCATTATTTAGGGAGCTTCTCCATGCACCTCCAAATATTTTTCCTGTACCAAAAAATAATTTAAATTTCAACTTTGCCCATCAGTTAAAAGTATCAATATTTTTACCCTTAGTACCAAAAAATAACATATATCGACATCCGATACCAATTTTTTGTTTTACGGATGTCGATATCCGGTACTTTATTTTTTCTTTTTAGTTTTTTCCCGTCACAGATGTCAACATTCGGTATTATGTCTTTTTTTTTTCATTTACGGATGTCAACATTCGGTGTTTGATTTTGTTATACGGATGTCGACATCTGATATTTGATTTTAGATTTTCAAATGTCATATATATATATATATATATATATATATATATTTGAAAGTCTAAAATTTGAATCGGATATCGACTTTTGAAAGTATCTTTTATCGAAAGTCAAAATTCGAAAACAATTTTGGAAGTGTTATCTATGTGATTTCGTTCAAATAATCAAAGGATATTTTTGAAATTATAAAAAATTTTGGAGGTTATATTGACATCTAAAAGTTTAAAATTTTAATTGAGTGTTGATTTTCGAAAGTATCTTTTATCAGAAATCAAAATTCGGAAACAATTTTAGAAGTGTAATTTATGTAATTTCACTCAAATAATATTTTTGAAATTATAAAAGTTTTTGGAAGTATAGAAAAAATCCTTGGAAGTGCAGGAAGAAAGTCCTACTCATATGTGATAAAGTGATAACTTAGCCAAAATGGATTCGAATAATCCGATTCGTCATCCCTATTTCTTATACTAATTGTCTCATCCTCTTGAATTTCTCTCAATTTTCATTGTCCATAAAACTCTTTATTAACTTCAATGTTCTGTCCTAAATGTCTTTTTCTTTTCTTTTCTTCCTTAAGGGCATGTTCTCTTGGGTGGAATTTACTGTTGAAGAGAATAAGGGAGCGCGGATTTAATTTAACATTGTGTTCCATTGCAGTGATATGAGCCGATATGGGACGACTGATTTGAGGGATACACTGATTTTTTCATCCACGGTATACGCAGAAGATTAGCGAGTATCAATGGACATTTTACTAAAAAGCCCTCGTTTTTACTTTCCGACGCAGTACTTGGACCGGCAACATTCGTCCTTTGCCATTCGTGTCTCTGAAAAGATTTGTGAAAGATTCCTCTGACCAGATTCTTCTCCACCACAACTCTCACTCATTTTAAAATGGTGCAACACCGGTGTTTGGTTGTTTGGTGTTGTGAAGCAGAAGCTCATTGAAAGGTGAGTTACGGTGTGTCATTTGGGGAAGATGAGGTTCTTTGGGGGTGTGGTGGTGGTCGTGAGGTGTTGTGGTGGTGGCATGTAGGAGGTGTTGCAGGACTGGGATGGTGGTGCCGTGTAAGAGGTGTTGCAGGCTGTGATGGGAGTGGGACGGCACCGGTTACGTAACCGGTGCCATGTTTTGAAATAACGACACCGGTTATGACACCGGTGTCATGCTTATATTTTTTTTTTCACGCATTTGTTTGTTTTGTGCAGGTGGACCTGGACGTGGAGGAATTGGTTGGAGCTGCCGGCTGCCGGAGGAGCTGAGGTTATGCACCCTTGTTGAAAAATTCATTTTATTAACTTAATGAATTTGAGCAAAAGGGTAGCTGCACATGGGAAGGTGATCAATGAGAAACACTAGCAAAAAGTAATGATATGTAACCAAGAAATACCTTAACTGGATTAAATCCAAGGTTTATGCCAGCATTAATTGAATTCATAACTTTTTCATGCCCTCTGCGTCTGGTCATAAACTCAAACTTTGCAGGTATAGATGCATAATATCGGTGAAGAAAAAGAGAGTGGTAATTTCTCATTAATTCATGATTATGATGATCGCAATTTAATTTAAAAAATTGATATGAATGGAGAAGTATCAGTATTTGACATGGGAACAAACACCTTTATGTTTCCATTTTGAGTATCAGGGCATGGCATCGTAGATCATATTAATTGCAGGCCTTCTAAATGTACAGATAAATGAATTGGATAGTTTAGTGATGAGGGTGAAGGACTCGGGATTAAGAAATTGGTATTTCAGGCCTATAACTTTTTTGGCAAGTAAAATCAAGACTTTCTATGCAAACTTTTAATATTTAATATTTTATACATTTTCTTGTACTATTTTTTTACATTAATCAAAATTCATTTTTTTTTTAAGTTTTAAAAAAATTAAATTCAATTTTTATGACTAAAAATAACTAATTTACAAATTATTTCAATAACATCAATTCAAAAATTCATCTTTTTTTATACAAGGGTATTATAGTAACTTAATAAATATATCTATTTTAACATATAATTTTATCTATCACATCAATCAAATCTTTCACTAACTTTCACAAAAATTATCTCCAAATCCACTCACTTTATCCTCTAAATCTACTCAAAAAAACACAAATATCCATCCACCTAAATCTACACAAATCCATCTTCACACTCTCCCCCATATCTATCTACACAAAGGAACACACCTTAAGATACCCTTCTTACTTATTAGGTCAATATTTCAACTAATGATCTAACTTAACACCACATTACCCACTTAGTCTTATCCTCATAAAATGTAAGGCTAAGCATTCTTTTCTTTTAACACTAACCCTGGACATTTGGATTTACCACCACGATTTAAAAAATATTTTTTATATCGAAAACATTAATCTTAACTAAATAAAAAAATAATATACTTTTAATCTCTATATTTTAATTTCTAAATCCTACGATATTCTTGACGACACTAAAGTTCCATGTCACTTTAAATAAATGCCGAAGAAAAAAAAAAGAGAAACCTATTAAACTTTTATAAAGAGATACACGTCATAATTAACTAATAAGACATCACACCAAGTAAAGTAGCTCCACTTCCCACTCTCTTTTTCCAAATTATTAATCGGTTTTCTCTGAAAGATGCTAGTATTACATGTGAATTCAGCATATAAAGATATATCATTATTATTTATTATTATATAATATAGTAATATACATACTTTTTAATTATAGTAAGAAACGCAAAAAAGCAAAAAGGAGTCACTCGGTGCTTTACCTAATAAATAAACTAGACATTACAGTTTCACGTAGTCTGCTTCACCTGCTACCTGCATTTGTCATACCACTTTCTAACATATTTCAATTCTTTGAGACGATCAGGCCTGGGCTTGGTCTGGGTCTGGGCTTGGACTTGGGCTTTCCGGTCCTACTTTGACCGAGTCGATTAATCATATACAGAGCATTGCTGGTGACCCTGGCAACGTCGTTCACCCTGCGTTTGACGTCGGGCCTGGCATTGCCGGCGAAGCCGTCGAGGCAAGTGTCGCCGTCGGTGAGGGCAGCGCTCACCCACGTCTGTGCGTTGCTCATTTGCCAGCGGAAGGTCTCGGCGCGTAGGTGTTGTAACTCGTCGAGGCTCCGCCGGAGCTGGTCCACGGAGTCCGAGATCTGCTCAGTGCAGTCTCGCAGCGCGGAGCGCTGCCGCTTGCTCATGGCGGCGGCGCCGCCTTTGGACAGCGTGTGCAGGAACTTGGAGGTCCGGCGGGTGTGGGCCAGGCTGACCCTGAGCGCGGCTCGGGCCATGTCGAGGGGCGTGTTGGCGGGCCCCGGGTAGTGCGAGAGGGTGCGCAGGCACAGACGCGGGTAGCGTGCGTGGACGCAGGAGGATCGGAGTAGATCCTGCGGCTTGCTCTGTGCTGCGGTGGTGAAAAGCGTTGGAGATGTTAAGAAAACAGAGAGTAGAAGCATTGAGAGTGAGATTTGGAGGTGCATTGTTGTGTAGATCTGGAAGAAGAAGAAGAGAGTGAGTGATGAAGAGTGTGGCAGTGTTTGGTGGTGGTTGGGAATTGGGAGAATGATTTTGATTTTGGAGAATTAATAAAGGGATTTTTGCGTTATGCTGATGAAGCTGTATGGGCGGTGGAATTTGTGCGTATTTATAACTGTGTTTGGGTGACGAGACTACCATATGTATTTAAATTTTATTCCATTTTTATTTTAATATAAAATTTAAAGTAACTTTTAATACTTTGGTTTTTGTTATACAAGCTGTTAAATAGTCTTTTATATAGAAAAAAAAAGACTAAATGTATTACAATTGAAAAATCATTAAATATAAGGATCTGTTTGTAACTTTTGATAACTTTTTCATTCTTAATTTTAGCTATTTTTATATTTATAATTATATTATATTATTATATTTACTGTAAATACAATGTTATTAAATTTTAAAATGGTTTTAAGAAACATGTTTATATATGTTTTATTTCGTAATTAATTTTAAAATTTTCATATTATATTCAAATAATAAGCGTTTTTTCTTGTTTTAATTCGATTCTTGAACGACTTATTATGTTGATGAAGAAAATAGGGTTAAAAAAAATCTAAAAATAATTAATTTTAACCCCTTTTAGATCGGTTTTTTGTTTGTTTTTTTTTTAAATGTAATCAGTTTTAAGCCTTTTTATACGACTGATTAGGTATCTTGGCAATGCAAAAGTACCTTTTCAACCATTTGCCTTTCCTTGGATACTTTTGTTGTATAGATGGGCACACACATGTTTAGTCTAACTAAAGCGGTAAAGTTTCTGCTGATAGGAATCTTGATACGTAAATTCCACCTCCTTATATCATATTTTAAAGGATGATGATATTTTAAAATGGGGTTAAATATTTTTTAATTATGTAAAATTATAATTTATTTCCATTCCGTTGTTATATTTTAATCGCTAAAAGATATAGTTTTTTTTCACACAAAGATACTAAGTTGTGTGTTAAATAAAATTGAAGTTTAAGTTGAAACGTATCAAAATGTAAATAATTTAAATATTAGTTTGAAACTTAGTCATGTCAATCAAATTTAACATAATTATATGTATTTATTTATAAAATTTGAGAACTAATATATATGGAAGTTTGAAACAATGATAAATTTTAATTTTTTATTAGTTTATAAACTAAAACCATTTTAACTTTTTTAAATGCTTAAGTAAGATATGCTTTAAGGGTTATAAAAGTATGTTGTGAATTTTAATATAATTTCCACGTTCAAGTATATATGCATAGAGAAATGACATTAAATTTTGCTATACTGAAACCACTTTTGAAGTTTTTTTGGTACGGCTAATAGAAACTAGAATCTGGTAAGCTAGAAAAAATAATAAAACTCAAAGGTGTTGGTATATAAGAGATATCCAAGTAACAAAATATTCGTGTGTCCAAAATATGAAACATTTTTTAACATATCTAAAAGTCATAAATTTAAGTTCTAACAAAGATAGACAAATATATTTATGATAGCAATGTTGGGTCTTTGGAGAGGTTCAATAGGATCTTATAAACATTTGGCTCTAACTCAATTCACACATGAGGAGTTGACATCATTCTCAACTCAAGATCTTAATGCGTTAAATTTATAGGTTTTCATCATTATATGGTTCTCAACTTTCTCACATTTACTCAATGTGGGACTTAGACTTACACTTGAATTTCCAACAATCTCTTCTTTAAGTGTGAGTCCTTTCATATTAGTACTTCCTCTTAGAGTGGAAACATTTCATGTCACGAGTAACCCATACTTATATTGTCGTTCACATCACAGGACACACCTACCCAATCCTATATTAAAAAGACTTTCGATATAAAGATTTATCTAAGTCGTCACTACACAAATCAGGCTTTGATACCACTGTTGAGTCTTTGAGAGAGAATTACCAGAGGAATACAACATCAATCAAGCACTATGTCATGTTTGGTTTGACAAGATTGATCCTATTAAATTGGATCCAATTGAATCAAATTTAAAGTAAATAAATCTAAATATAAATTTAAATAATATAAAAAATTATGTACAGTGTATTTAATCTAATTTAAATTGAACTGAAAAATTATTTCAATTTAATTTATAAGGACTGCATTGAATTTATATAGAATTTAACCAGCCCTAATTGTTAGCTCTATGGCAGCTATAAGGAATCCCCGCGAACTATAGTCAAAGACAAAGACTTATGTTAGTGCCGTACCCTTAAATGATACATGTTTTGATCACAACACTCACATAAAATTATTTGGGAACAGGGCATGTGCAATCTCTGCATTTATTATTCTTCGCATTTCATGTACACCAACTGCCCCATATTAGGTTTCTACATACGCACCCACTCTTTTATTAAAAAAGTTTATTTTTATCCACTTATTGCTAAGTTTCTCATCTGCCTTTTAAACATATTTTTAAACTTCAAAAATGTATATTTTTAAATACAATAATATATAAGGTAAATATATATATATATATATATATATATATATATATATATATATATATATATATAATCTGTGAAGTTAGCATGTGTTTGCTAAGACACAAATGAAAGATAAGGAAAAAGAAAGAAAGAAGGAAATAGGAGAATGTTTCAACCATGAAGTGAGTTGAAACAAGTTCAATGTAACTATACTTTGTTAAAAATTACATAACTTTTATTCCAAAGGATCACAAATTTTTATTGTATTAAGAATTGTATGTGTTAATTGGTATTGTACTGAATTAACTATTCGACACAAAAAAAAAATATGAACAAATATATATATTTTTCTAAAATTACACAGTCTCAAAATTATTTTTTTAATTACTCTTCTTCTAGATTTTTTTTATCGAAATAATGTTTATTCCTTATTAAACAAACAATATTTTTATTTTTTAAGTAAACAAATGATTATGATCTTGTTAGAAAATCGAAATATGAATTTAAGTCTCACTTAATAATTCATAAATTTATTATTGTAAAATTTTAATTTAAGTTTCATTAATATTAAATATTTTCATAAATCATACTCAAACTTTTTTTTCTCAAAATACTATGAAGTATATATTTCTAAAATGATACAGAAAAAATTAACATAATCCTTATAGATAAAACACTTGAGTATTCTCGATACACAATCTCTAATTTAATTAAGAAAAATTGAACGCAAATATATTTTTAAATAATTTAAAGAATGCAGTTCTTCAAAATATTTTGTAACTTTAAAACATATGCTTCTAAAGATGTTAATGGGTTTAAGCTAACATGATATCATTAAAAAGAGAAAAATAAAATGAGTTAGATTAATTAGAAAAGAACTTTGATCTAAGTTAAATCAATATTACTTTTAACCTGATATATTAGCTAAAACTAACCCGACTCAGAAATTTATTTACTGAGCTATCTTATAAAATAATTATTAATTTCAAAAGTAAATATCTTCTAGTATATATTATTATTATTATTATTATTATTATTATTATTATTATTGTTAACGTTTTTTTTAAATAGATAAAAAAAACGGTTCGTTGACTTGAAATATGGCTATTAAACTGGGCTTAAAAATTGTAATATTTTTTTAATAATAAAGTTGACATAATTATATCAGGTAGTTTTGTGTCATTTGTTTTGTCACCTGAATATGATTATTTAGTCAAATATATGCACATTTTTTGTTTCACAAATAGGAGTATGATAAATACATAATAAATTAATTATGAAATTGTTGATTTTTTTGAAATGGAAAGTTCCCTTTTTAATATAGGTCATCATAACTATATATACTTACAATGGGTATCATTAAAAGTGATTCAGATATATTCAAATGATGTACAAATTGAATAAAAATTGAAGATAGAATAAAGTATATTCGAATATGATCGAATATTAATCATTAAGATAATTTAAAAGATGCATTTGAGAAATTATGTTCAAGTGGTATAATTCAAATTAACATTCAAAGTGTTTGGCCTGGGGTGGCAATTCGAAAGGAATCACGTGGAGGTAGTTCATGACAAAATAATTACAAAAGTGCAAAAAATAGAAAGGGTAATGAGCAAGTGTCAATTGTTATGGTTGTACACTTTTATAAAAGTTGCATGTTCTTACTCATTCCTAATTCTTATCTATATATTTCTTTATCTTCATAACTTCTTTATATATTATTAACGATCTTTGTTTTTTTCTATACGTTTTTTTATTATTTTAATGTAATTTTATTATGATGACTTCAACGTCAATTTATTAATGATAAAATTATTTTAGTATGGCTTGACTTCGTCATTTTGAAGTCGTAATAAATTAACACAACTTACTTAAACATTTAAAAAAAAAAAAAAATCATTCTTTTAATTTTATAATAAAATTTCACTAAAAAAAACTTTCATGGGATTTTATCTTCTTCCTAAAACATTTTTTTATATATGACTCTACAAGTCATAGTGTTATTTACAAGTCATACGTGTCATTGCAAGCTTTACGCTATAATATTGAGAAATTCGTGAAAGTGGCATATTTGAGTAGGTGGTCTATCTTGAATATAGAAATTTGTGTTGTATTTTATGGACTACATTAAAATATTTTAATACTTTCATCCAATTGAAATTTGTACTATTGTTAACTAAATAAAAAGAAAAGCCTTTCAAATATATTGACTTATAATAGTTTCACTTATAAAAATATCATTTAATTGTTTATAAAGTTTCTTTGAGCTTTAGTGTTTTTTAAAGTCAAATGCACTGTATATTTCCAAACTATTTCATAAATCTTCAATCAGTAAATTATAATGGTTGATGAACTTTACTTTTAAATAACATAAAGTTAACTTATTTCAACGAAATCTTATTATACTATTATGAAGTAGTTGTATAATGTGCATATCAAAGAGTTCATATAAAAATTAATATCAATTAGTGAAAAAATTAAATCGGTCATAATACGTTCTATTATTTCATTAATGAAATATCTATTCAACAACTTTCAAAGACAATAATATCTTTAGAAACAATGATTCAATATAATATATATTAACATTTTGGATAGATTTATTTAAACTTCATTAATTATTCAAATAATTGAACCATCTAATTGATTTTGGTGTTTATTTACAAAGTGGTGAATAAACGGAGATTAGATATATTTTTAGCCTCTAAATTTGAATACGAAATTAAAATACATTTTTATTTTAAAGGTATAATTACTTATTTAGTTTCCTAATTTTTTTTGGTTCAATTTTATTCCTTATTATTGGTTGGTTCAATTTAGGTTAAATTTGGTTATCTCAATTAGGTTGGAGTTAACACTGTGTCCATACAGGACACATGTCAAGCCGTAAAATTTTTTAATTTTTTTTTAAATTTTTAATTTTTTTTTAAATTTATAAATTGCTACGTGTCAAGTTACTGTCGTGTCACGTGGTAGTTTACCGTTGTGACATGTGGCAGTGATAATAGTTGTTTTTAATTTAATCATCTATTTAAATTTGTGGTTCAATTTAATACCATACTGTTTAAAACGACCCAATTTTGTGTTCGTCAAGTTGAGACCAAATTAATAAATAAACTTAATTACAACTTATATATACATGTTACAATAATTTTGTTAGGTGAACTGGTTTGATCTATAAATTCAAAAAAAAAAATATTTTAACACTTATATATAAGTTGTAATTAAGTTTATTTACTATTTTGGTCTCAAATTTGAAAAGATAAAATTGGATTGTTTTAAAAAATATAGGTACTAAATTGAACAAAAAATTTAAATAGAGAACTAAATTGAAAACAACTATTATTACTGTCGCGTGACACAACAATAATGTGACACGTGTCCGTTAAATTCTTTCAATCTTATTAAGCATCACTCTAAGCTAACATTTAAGCTGAAAAGTATTAACTCATGTAATAGACTCAAATGTAAACTTAAATAAACGTAAAAAATTGACACAATAAAACTAAAAAATACTCTATCTATTATTTTTTAAATATAAAACTGTACTAAAATCTAATATAAAAACAAATGTCAATTTCAATTTTATTAGTATAAAAATAGAAAGACTAAAGTTATATTTAATGTAATAAATAATAATTATCCTCCGAGTAAAAGAAGAAATTGAGTCTATCCTCATTCTGACTTCATACTTTGACGTTTCCGGACAACTTTGTCTCACATGGTGTATTTGGGAAAATAATGGTTTTGATAATGTATGAGCAGTGTATAGAAAATGGGGTCCAATGTCCACGTGAAACTGTGTGATTCAATGAAAGGCTCATATTGAAAACCATAGTACAACTCAGTGCTGCCACTAATAATTCACCTTCAATAATTCACAACCTATCTTAGTGCTTCCTTTCTTTTCACAACATGCATCCTCTTCATTATTTTTTGGAATCACTTTACTGCTCATAAACATTGCATTAAAATCAGTTTATTTTCAACATAATTTTTAGTCTCTTAATTTAATATTTAGGAACTACAAACATGTTTTACTATATTTAAATGATTTGTTTTACCATTTGAAGGATTAAAAAAGGATTTACCTCAAATTTAAAATTCTTAAAAAATAGTTATTCATTTTCTCTTAAAAAAACAACATATTAGACTACACCCACACACACGTAAGTGACGTAACAGTACGAAACAGATATTAAAGTCACGTATACCGATTCTTTTCTGGTGTCATAATTAACAAGAAAATATTGTAAATTTTAATGCGATACCGCTTTATAGATTTAATTAGTCAGATGGTACCAATTTTTATTCGGATGTATTAGTTTAGTACTCTCTTTTAAAAATGTGTTAATCTAGTCCAAACTTTTAAAAAAATGTCTTAATCAAGTCTCTTTTAGATAAAAATTACTAAAATTTTTTACCACTAAATTTTAATATAAATATCAATACTTAATTTTATAAGTCATTTTAAATATCAAAACCGTTAACGGTGTTAATAATTTTTTGCTGAAAATAACCTAATTGAGACATATTTTTAAAAGTTGAGACTCAATTGATACCTTTTTAAAAATGAGTACCAAACTGACACATCTAACTGAAAGTGAGTACCATTCAACTAATTAAACCCCACTTATTAATAGTAACTTTTTAATAAATGTCATATTAAATAACATATTATAAATAATCATATATTACCTTTTATCCTATGTACTTTTAAATCTCTATTAGTCACAATGCACTTGAACGATAGAAATAAAATAAAAACTTGAAATTTAATGTTTTATACTCATAATATTTTCTTCATACTGGATTTTAAGTGCATGTTGAATTCAATTCCTTTACAAAATCATTTTTTTTAAATTTTTATTGAAAACTAGATAATGGTAAATTTTAACAAATCTTTATGGATATTACACTTGAGTTATAATTCAACACACACAAATACACTTGCTGGAATTGATTATTAAGAAATAGTCATGATCACTAAAATTAATTATTGCTTAAAGATTTTATTGTAGTGTGTGGAACATGGTTTTATTTATCCGACTACCGTATGGGTAATTTAAAATATCTGGCCCGATATATCAAAGACATGTAATTTACGTACGTGCTCCATTCAATGCTTTTTTTACTTCAATTTGGACTATAAGATTTAATTTGTGGCAGTTGATATTGGTCACATCTTTAATATTATTTTGATTCATCAATTTTTACATTATATCATGAGTTTTCTCACATCTTTTCAGTGAAGATGAAATGGTTACTAGGTTATTTTAAATAAATAATAAATTTAATATGAATTTATGTGTGTATGAATATTTAAAAAAAATAAATTGTAAATGATGTAGTTAACAAAATATGGTATGATTATCCCATATGAATATTGAGTGTCTAATTGAGATAACTTCAACTTCTTTTATTCCATTAATTTTTAGTCACGTTCCCATCGTTTGAGAAACACAATGAAATTAAATAGAAACAAAATGAAATTTAATTTGTACATTTTAATAAATTTATTGAATAAGATGTGACACAGAAATACAGAAAGAAACATCCGTATGAAATAATAAAAGGGACAATTACCGAACATTCATCACGTTGTTTGGCCCAAACGACAATGTATCTACGTCGTTCAGCTGAAACAAGATACCCAAATAATTGCACTTCCCATGGCCCAACTAACTATACTTTCCATTCATTACTGCCCTGGATCATACAAGTTCTGTGTATAAATTTTCTCCTATACATATTTTTAGGCATAAAATAAAACAAGGTATTCATTAAAATTTAAATTTAGTTTTTATTCGTTATTTTTTTAATTTTTAATTTTCAGATTTTAAAATATTAACGGTTTTATTATTAGACAAGCCAATGATCCATCCAGTTGTGAAATTTTGACTGTGACTCTTTCCATCATCATCAACAATGTTGGATTATAAATAATGCCATATACCCAAGTGTAGCTATTTGAGTTGCTTTATTGATGAAAGGTAGGTTAAGGTCACACTCCTTTTGTGACTGACTATTTGGAGTTACAATTAATATATATATATATATATATGTTTGACTCGCAAACAATTTTCTTTCTTCTTATAGGGTTTGAAAGTTGTTCTTCTTTCCTTCTCCAAGACATATTTTAAAGATAAAATTGTGACAAAATACACATTCCAAAACAAATAATACCTCTTATGTATAATAATTGACGACAATTTTTGTTGTAGGTGACATCAATTGTTATGTGACAGAGGCCAAGTAGGCCGGATCACAATCGAATCGTGGCGTGTCCTTGCTAATAACTATAGCTTTTGGCCTAGTGATAAGCGTTCGATCCTAACAATTGGTATCAGAGCCAAGGTTACGAGTTCAATTTCTGGTGGACAATTGTTAAGGACAGAGGCCAGGTGGGCCAAGTCACAATCCAAGTGGGATTCCTAGTAGGATAATTGCTGAGGAAATGATTGTTGCAGGTGGCATCAATTGTCATGTGACAGTGGTTAAGTGGGCCGGGTCACAATCGAATCGTGGCGCACCCTTACTAATACCTATAGTTTTTGGCCTAATAGTAAGCGCTGAATCCTAACAATTGGTATTAGAGCCAAGGTTACGATTTTGATTCTTGGCGGACAATTGTTAAGGGGGAGATTGTTACAGGTTACACAATTGTCCCGTGACGGAGGCTAGGTGAGCCAAGTCACAATCCAAGTGAGATTTATAGTAGGACAATTGCTAAGGGGGAGATTGTTGCAGGTGACATCAAGTGTCATGTGATAGAGGACAAGTGGGTCGAGTCACAATCGAATCGTGGTGTGCCCTTACTAATGGCTGTAGCTTTTGGCCTAGTAGTAAGCGCTTGATCCTAACAATTCTATCATTAGACTTGAGATCAAAACAGAAGTGAAACACTAAAATAGAAGCTCAAATTGAATCGATAATTGGCTTTTAAAATTATTAAAAGGGTTAAATATATTTTTTGTCACTTAACTTTCATTAAAAATTGAAATTAGTCAATCTTCAAAATTTTGGTCTAATTTAGTCTTTCAACTTTAGAAATGCATAAAATTAGTCATTTAGTCTTTTTAATTATGAATTTAGTTCTTTTAACTAAATTTTCTTAAATTTGTTTAATGTTTTAAACAAGTTTTTAAGCTAAGATTAAAGCGAAAATATGTAAAACGGTATAAATGCGTTTGAAACGTAAAATAAACATAACAAAATTTGGTTAAAATAACTAAATTCACACATTTGAAAACTAAATTAGACAAACTTTAAAAAAAAAAACTAATTCTAATTTTCAGAAAAAATTAAAAAACCAAAATCATACTTAGTCCTTATTAAAATAATTTTAAAAGCATACAGTATAAATTAAACGGATTCTTAAAACTCAATAGATCTTAGATTGGTTATTGAAATGCGTGAAAGGTCAAAATAATATAGATAAAATTGTATTTTAGCATTAAAAAATAATTATGGATTTATTCTTTCACTCCAAATTATTTTGCAAACCATAAACTCATTAGTATTTTTCTGCCTATTTTTTTGACTCTTTAAAATTCCATAATTTTACATTTTATCTCTAAATTAGGTGGCTAGGCCCCACTCATTAGCCCCGTTGAGCTGAGCCAATAAGGCCAATTATTCTTTTCTTAGATTATATACTTATTCTAAAAGACAAAATAAAATAAAACAATGCTGGGAAAATATTTAGGTTAGAAAATGATTGGTCCAATCCATTTATTCATAAAACAGGGTTAATTTTACGTGATTCTTTTTAGACCATGATTTTAATATTGGAGTATGTTTGAATCCACTTCTGTCTAGCTCTTTGAACTATTGACATTAGATTAATTTTGATAACCACTAAATTAAGAAATACAGTAAAGGTATTCAGAATTTTACTACAAGTATGATTATTAGTTTAGTAACTAAATTAATTAAATTTGTTGGCGCGTGGGAATAAATTAAATTGTTTGATATTTTACTCGATTACATTGCTTGACTTTGTATCTATAGTAATAATGATAATAATTGAGGTTCAGATTATGGGAATCTTTTACATGTGTGTTTCCATAGTGAATTGGAGCAGGTGTGTGTGTCTCCTCCTACAGCAGCTTCTTCAATTCCCTTCAAATTAAATTTCTACAGCCTTTGGGCCATTGGAATTCAGAAGCCCACAAATAATATTAAATGCCTTTTTTTTTTTTCATTTAGTTCGAAGAGATGCTTCATTTTCTACCATTTTAATGCTTCATTAATAGTAAAACATGCATGGGAGTAAGTTTTCCATTTATCCGACGGTTGATGATATTTATGACATTATATATAAGATTTCTTATATTTTTTGTTTATTATGAAACAAATTCTTTAGCACATTTCTACTAGAAGCAACTCATGAGTTACTTCATAGGTTTAAAAAATTTAATTTGTAGTCATATATGTAAGTATATGTGATAATATTATTATTAATCTTGTTCCCGGACGAATTAAAACAAAAGAGGACAAGGAAGAATAAAGGACGATTTAATGGTTTAGAAGACTTCAAATTTAAGAAAATGATCTTTTATTTGTTAATAAAATAATTTATGTTAAATCTATCATAATTTTATTTAATTTATTTTTTGAATTTTTTGAAACATTTTTTTCTTGGAAACCTAAGCCAATTAGTACTAAAAATTTGAGATATTTTTTTTCAGAGGCCTAAAACAATTAGTACTAAAAAGTTTTTTGAGACCTTTCATTTTTTTTAGAATAAAACAAAGACTTTACCTACTTATACCTTGAGCCAATCATAAAAAAATCATACATAATTATCTCCTAATAACATGAATTGTTTGTTAGAGAAGTTCATCTTCGTGACAATTTGAATAATGTATCCTATAGGCCAACCATACACATTATGAACATTCAAAATGACTCAACAAAACAAAGTCATGGTTGGAGAACTTGTGGTGTTACTAATTACTCCAATTCTCATATGATAGAGTACTATCTTTTAAACATTAAGTGGTACAAATTTGAGAATAAATTCTCTTCAAAATAGAGGTAATGACATAGGAGTATCGCTAGCTTCTATACAATAAGAACTTGAAAATGAAATTTTACAATTCAAAGGACCTATGACAATGACAAGGAGCAAGAAATTGGAAGATCAAATCTATTCAAGGGTCATGATGCTACAAGCATTTGAAAATTCAAAGGATATAAAGATCATGGCTTGGAGCACATTTGAAGGATAATTTTTAGAAAAAAATAGTTATGTTTTTGGACTTTGAGTTTTCTTTTAGAAATTAGTTATGTTTCTATGTTTCTAGGCTTTGGGCTTTCTTCTATAAACTAGTTTATGTTTTTATGTTTTAGAGCTCGGGCCTCTAGGTTTTCTTATACTTATGTGCCTATATATAGAGGTTATGGGCATGAAACTAATCAATGTCCTATTGGGGATGCAAGTCCCATGACTAATGAAGACCTCAAGAACTACATGTTATACTTGAAAGAGGAAGAAGAAAGGACAATGCAAAATTAGATGTATTGAAAAGAAAGCAAGAGCAAGAGCTAAAAAGAACACATGAGAAGGAAACACTTATAGAAAATGAAGCGAAGACAAAGAGAAAAAAAAAAGAAAGAAAAGAGAGAAAAAGAAGAGAAAGAAAAAAGAGAGAGAAGAGAAAGAAGAGGGAGAGAGAAAAGAGAAAGAAGAGCGAGAAAAAGAAAAGAAAGAAGAGACTAGAAAAAGAAAGGAGGAAGAAAAGAGAGAAAAAGATAAAGAAAGAAGAGATCATTACGAATTGTTAATGAAAAAGGTACTAACTTTCCTCTTATTGTTTTATTACCTAGGAAAGAATTATTTATCAAAGAGCAATAACATCAACAATGGAAAGAAGAAAGGATACTTAGGGAAAACTTGTTCATCAAGCAAATTTGGGAAGAAGAAATGATGATAAAAAAGAAGGGCATAAGTTTAGAAATATATGCTCGTGAATTTGTTTATCCATTCCTAACAAACATATGGGTGATCAAAGTCATACTTATATTTTGGTTGTTTGTTTGTGCAATATTCCTTTGCTTTTCTTTGAGCATTGCATCTTTAATTTAAAATTATTTGATGTTTTGTGTAATTGGGTAGACCTCCAAAATCTTTGATATTAAGAGATTGACCTCTTCTAGGATCCAAATCTCATTTTAGTAGAATTTCTATTTCTTTTTATTATTTTAGATTTGTGTCTTTGATTTATATTTGTGTTTATATGTAGGACCTTCTAAAATTCGGGTTGAATTCTTTCCAAATAGAGGAAAATGATAAGGAATCTTCAAGTGAGAAGAATTTGAGAACATATTCTCTTTAAGAAAGAGGATACGATAACGAATTATCTCCTAAACTTCAAGGGGTACAAATTTGATGACAGATTCTCTTGAAGAAGGGGACATGATAGAGAACTATCCCTAGATTCCATATAAAAAGAACTTGAAGATGAACCTTTACAATTCCAAGGACCAATGAAAAGGGCAATGAACAAGAGATTGGAAGATCAAATCTTATCAAGGGTCCTGATGCTACAACCAACTGGGAATTCAAAGGATATCAAGATCATGGCTTGGAACACATTTGAAGGATAATTTTTAAGAAATTAGCTTATATTTTTGGACTTTGGGTTTTCTTTTAGAAATTAGTTAATTTTCTATGTTTATGGGATTTCTTTTATATATTAGTTTATGTTTTTATGTTTTTAGGCTCGAGCCTCTAGGTTTTCTTAAACTTATGTTCCTATATGTACCAAAAATTAATGTAGATACTTTTAGTCATATATTGAATTTTATTTCATTAAAGAAGGAATTTTCTTTGTTCTTGACTTAGGCCATCAGGTTCTTATCAAAGATTAACATCTTTGTGACGAATCTTCACTTAACTTATAAATCTGCTAGATTGTGGAGTCCTCCATCCTTGTCTTATTTTGTGTTCTTCTCTTATTTATTTTTGTCTTTCCGTTGGAAGATTCAAATCTATAAACTATCATAATTTTTTTTGGATAGGATTGTATCATCATTCGCATAATGACAGAGGTACTTAGAACACTCATTGTAAGATGACCTACACACCTAGTTTATTTTCTTTTTTTATTCCACTTATTAATTAATCTAACTTCTTTGTTTAGAAAATTAAGTGGATATAGAAGTAAAGTAAAAATAACTATAATTAGTATATTTTTAGTTTTGAACAAGTGCTAAATTATCCTGATATAGTTATTACCTTATTGGCTAGTATATATATATATATATATATATATATATATATATATATATATATATATATATATATATATGTATATATATATATATATTTATTGGGATTTTTTTTTCCTATTTTTGAGTTCTGTTCATTTTTATTATATATGTATTTAGATTTATTTAATAATTAGAGTTTTATGTTTTACTAGTCGGAAGTTTTGGAACATGATATTATAGGGGCGTTGCATAGTATGATGATTCAATTTATTGAAATAGATCGTTGAATTTTCTTTATAAATGAGTCAAATTTAACTCAATTTCATCTAATTAATTATATATATATATATATATATATATATATATATATATATATATATTAACATAGCAAAGAATTTTTATGTCAGTGTCTTTTATTAATGTTAGAGATATATCGATATTATTGTTGAGGACATAAATTTACATCACATGACAAATGTACCACGTAAATTTATGTTAGACACTTCTACATGTTCAATGTAATAGAACAATATTATGTTGGATGATGATTGTTTCACAACAACCATTTCCTAGCAAGTATATTGGTATGTAGTGTTAGAAATATTTTAATATAATTTAAAAAATAAATAATTAAAATAAAAAATTTACTGTTACTCATGTGTTTATAAACCTTTAATTTATGGGTTAATGTTTTTAATGACTAACATCTATATTATTATTACTATTTACTCCTTTGTCTCCCTTTTCTACCTATAAATACCACCTAGGTGCATGAGAAAAGACAACAAGGCAACAATAGAAACAATAAACAATAGAGTTTTTTCTTAAAAGTGTTCTTCTTCTTCTCTATATTATCTTTAAGACAGTGGTGTTCATAAGGTTTGGAGATCCTTCGCTGCACTCGATCGATCTAACGGGTTGTTGTATCTTGGGAGAGAAACGCATATGATAAGAAACACATATGATTGTGTATTGGTATATTTGTTTAGCCTTGTGCAGTAGAGGCGTTTTCTCTCTAAGGATAACGCTATGCGTGTCTCAACCAAGGATATTTCTATTCCTTCCCTTGTTTATTTTTTATTTATTATTGTTATTATATTTGTTGATATCTGATTAATATTCATTGTTTTATATATATGTCTTAGTATTATTATTGATTTAATAATTATTATTATATCATTTTATATTTTTATTATTATTAGTGTTATTTGAGTAATCATTTTCTTACATTCTTAGAGAGAAAAATATTATCTTGTTATTTATATTTTTTTATTACTCATCTGTATTCATTTCTACAATTAAAAACAATATAAAGTTGAAGACTGAAAACACATTTTATGAACTAATGTGTTTCTTATGGTTATAATTTAATCAGTTTCAACAAAGCCTAAAAATTGATGTGTATAATTGTTTCTATTTCTATTGATAACAATAAATAAAATTATGGATAAATGATATTCCTGCTCATTGAATAATTTTTTGTGATGTCTATAACTAATGTTTATGTTGTTATATTAATTTATGCTTTAATATTGTCTATTCTTACCATTGATAAAGATGTTCTATATAATGTATATATTTTAAGTGTTTTGTATGAAAATAATTGTGAAATGTTTGCCATACTAAAAATATTATTGAGTTGTGAAACTTTGCATTTGCAAGGAAAAAAATTATCTTGACATTTATATGAAAAAAAATGACTGATAATAAATATAATCTTTATTAAATTTATGAATTCAAAATTATTGTTTATGACATAAAATTAAAATGAATTATTTTAATTGATATCATGTTTCAGATCATGTAAATGCTGATAAAAGAATAAATCTTCATATCAAAAATTGAAGGGATTGAAGGGATGGTCAAGTAAAAACTAAACTTGTCTTCCAACATTTATTTAAAAAAATGAGAGTTTTTCATGTTTCTGAATTTAGAACTTTCTTGTGCTCAACAAGGTTATGAAGTGGTTTCCAAGTGCAATAAGATTATTATTTCTAAACATGTATTTTGGTTGGTAAATGATATACTTGTGATGACTTGTTTGAGTTAAGTGTTTTTATCTAGTAATAAAATATTTAATAACTTTTTCTTTGATTGTTACAATTGTTGATAAGTTGAGAATTTTGGTTAGAGACCATTCAAATTATGAAATTTTGAGGTACAAAATTAATTAAATAGAGAAGTGATGATACATATCTTTATAAATGAGTGTTTTTATGTGAAATTCATGGTATTATTCATTAAGTAACATTTTCATATGGTGTTAATGTAATGGTGCAACGAAAGAAAAAAAAGGTTTTGTTTGATATGGTAAATGTTATGCTTCAAGTTCTAGCTTGTGTAACATTATATTAGTGAAATTTTATATCTTGCTTACCATATTCTAAACACAAAAGATTGAGATAAAACTTTTTATGAGTTATGAAAGAAAAAAGAACCACATTTAAAATATTTCAAAGTGTGGGGGTGTCTTGTAAAGGTTAATATACCTTTTAATGAGAAAAAAAAATCTTTGGTTATTTATACCGATAAATATTTAGAGATGTTTCCTTCAAATAATAAATTGACTAAATTTGTTTATGATACCTCGAGAACTATTTTGCCATCTAGTGTAATATTATTTGTCTTTCTTATATTATGGCAATATGTCCAATTTCTTGAGATTATTGAATGATATTTTTAATGGAAATTGGATATTGATTTTGGTGACGCAAAATCACCTATTGGTTATGACTATGTTTTAACCTTGGATGGAGGTGCACTATCATGGAAATATGTTAAAAAGTTGTTGTTCTAACATGATCTACTATGCAAGCATAAATTATTTCTATTTTCAATGCCTCCTGACAATCAAATTGTTATATTTAAAGTTTCTAGTAAAAATGTCAATGAAATTGACATATGAGAATGAAAGACAAATATATTAGAAACTAATTTACTCATGGTATTGTCTCTTTTGACTTTGTCAGGTTAGAAAGAAATATTGCAGATCTGCTTATCAAAGGGCTGATGCATCAACAACAAGTATTTGAGTCGTCGAGGGAAATGAGACTATAGCCCATAAATTAGTTGCAACAATGGACACCCATCTCCACATGAATGGCGATCCCATGGAATGAAGTTCAATGGGTAACAACGAAGTTGTTGTTGACTAAAGTACACCAAATAATTTGATTAAATTTTATACCTCATTCCTATGGTGAGGTGTACTATAAATTGTGGCAATAATAAGGTTGAGGTATGTGCATTATTATGCTTATTTTATAAAATACCTCTTAATAAACCTAATGGTTGAGGTATGTGCATTATTTTATAAAATAACTCTTAATAAACCCAATGACAATTATTGTAGGGGTGTGAGTCACAAACCACCCTTTGAGGGTTTACCTAGTGAGTGTGATGGTGGGGTCGCCATTGTGAGACATGGGCAAGTCTCTAAGTGACACTCATGAAACAAGATACATGCGCAAGGCCGTATCGTGCACCCACTGATTAGAACCTATAATGAACATCGATATTGTATGTGTTATTTACTAAAACCTGGTCACAGAGGATGTAGTTCAAGACAATCAAGTCTCTGTATTTTCTCGGGTGAAAGTTTATAAGCACTAGGTGTAAGGGTCAGACCCGGAAGGTTCCTTACACTGAACTACAATATTTTTTTTAAAAGATAATATATTTTTGTTTTTTCTTTTAAATTATGTGGGGGATTGTTAGAAATATTTTAATATAATTTAAAAAAAAAAATTTACTGTTACTCATGTGTTTATAAACCTTTAATTTATGGGTTAATGTTTTTAATGGCTAACGTCTATATTCTTATTACTATTTACTCCTTTGTCTCCCTTTTCTACCTATAAATACCACCTAGGTGCATGGGGAAAGACAACAACAACAAGACAACAACAGAATAGAGTTCTTTCTTAAAAGTGTTCTTCTTTTTCTCTATATTATCTTTAAGACAGTGGTGTTCATAAGGTTTGGAGATCCTTTGTTGCACTCGATCGATCTGACGGGTTGTTGTATCTTGGGAGAGAAACGCATATGATAAGAAACACATATGATTGTGTATTGGTATATTTGTTTAGCCTTGTGCAGTAGGGGTGTTTTCTCTCTAAGGATAGCGCTATGTGTGTCTCAACCCAGGATATTTCTATCCTTCCCTTGTTTATTTTTTATTTATTATTGTTATTATATTTGTTGATATCTGATTAATATTCATTGTTTTATATATATGTCTTAGTATTATTATTGATTTAATAATTATTATTATATCATTTTATATTTTTATTATTATTAGTGTTATTTGAGTAATCATTTTCTAACATAGTAGTATCAGCAAGTGTCTTATCCACAATGATTTAGCTAGTATATTGGTGGTTTGATTTTTGGGTTTTATGATTGATAGAGAGTGCAAGTAAATAAAAATAGTCGTTATTAGATAGATTGAGTGGAGTAAGGGCTATGAATTGATTTCATCTCATCTTCTTCTACTACACCACTATCATCTTGTTTACTTAATTTGCAAATCATTCAATGTCCTAGGAGTACTCTTTTTATATAGATATAGTTTCACCTCTGATACACTAGAACCTAAGGACTCCAAACCCTAGTGTGATCTCACAACTCCTGGTAGAATGAGTCATTGCTTTAATGTGCAAGACTCTCTCCTCCAGCATCCACTCTTGTATGCCATAAAGCATCCAATACATGTATGATGATTTGATTGGACCACAATTTGAGAGCAATTTCTCAACTCAAAATTCAAACTAGTTAATAGATGAGTGATCAAGTCATCATTAAGCATAAATTGAGTGAAAGCAAAGATAAATACCTAAGAAGTAGAAGTGAATAGAATCAGAATTGATTACATTAAACCTAGACATGATGGAGTTCAGCTACTCATAGAATATTACAATGCAATTTCAACAACATTTACACATAAGATCTACACTAAGAGCACATCCCCCGTGCCTTATTGACCCTATTCTACCCTACTACTACATTGTGGAACCTCTACCCAATGCCTGAAATGAGGACCCAAACTCTTTATTTATAGGGATTTTTTGGCAGTACTCAGCCCAACTTTTGGTGCTCAGCCATAGAGGTTACTTCACAAGTGAGTTTACTTCTCAGCTCAGCCACTTGTCCTGGTGCTTAGCACTTGAACTTTTCTTCTTGGAAGAGTTTTCTTGGCCGCTCAGCATCATGGATTTGGGCTCCAAGTTTCCTTGCAAAGAGAGTTTTCTCACGAGGCTCAGCTGCATTTCTTGTGCTCAGCTAGAAAGTCCAAATATGTTGTCCTGTCTTTTCTATTTCATGGCTCAGCTGCATACTTGATATTTTCTTTTATTTTTACTGCAAAACGACAAAATATCATTATAATTCATAAAACTCTATTTCTCAATATCTCATTTTTTATCTTATGTTAAGGAGGTTTGTTTTGTACACAAATAACACCATTTGATAGATGATAAATATCAATTTCAAATGGAAAATGTACTTATTCTTGACACTTATCATCGGATTATACCAGGTAAATGTAAAAAGGTCCACGACTAATAAAGAAAAAAGCTATATTGAAATGAACATTTATGAATTTGTTTTAGTTTAGCATGTTGCATATCCATGAAAGGTTTTTGTAAAGTTGAAGAAAAATTTGTGAACAGTGAAGCCAAACTCGGAAAAAGATGTTGGGTCACACTGAAAGAATATTGAGTTGTATAGGTTCAAGGTACCCTTTAGAACTGGATACACTTGAATCTGTTCAAGTCAATCTTGTTTTGGAGTGGCCAACATCTCTTAAGTCTGACTTCTTTAATTCATAATACCTCAAACAGAAACAATTTTAGGAATACTCATTTCAATGTAGTTTTTTTATTTGGTGGTAAAAGTAAACTAATGTGAGAATCAATGTTCGATTTCAGTTTTTAATGTCATGAAAGTAAAAAAACAAAATATTTTTTCCCAATGTATTTTTATAAACTAAATCGCAAACAAATTCAACGTATTTTTACAATAAACACCGCAAACAAAACAAAGGGGACACCGATATAAATCCATGACAAAGCTCCACGATAAATAGTCATGGTCACAAACAAAAAAAGGAAAGATTAGCAAACAAACTCAATGGCGAAGCAAAGCGGCGAAGACACAAAAATGTATCCCAAACCACCACCATTTTGTCGTTAGAGATCAAACCCTTTTTGTCCAACATCTTTTTGTTTGAAGTAAAGCAAATTCTTTATGTTGAACTCTGTTTTGTTTGACAAAAACGATATGTTTTACATCGGACAAAAATATGTCTGACGTAAATCATTTTCACTTATTTAAAAAATATTATCGTGCTTTTTTCTTTTTGCATGGGTTTCCTTATTGTCAAACATAAATTAGGTGACATAATGCCTATTTTTGTGTTAGTGATCATTTACATCTTCAACTCAATTTAGTGTCTAGACTACTCAATCTAATCTCATGCATATGAGCTTGTGGGTTCATTTAGGCTTTGAATTAATATGTTTCACCCAAGAGTAAGAAATGTAATTATTTGTCTATTTAAATATGTTTTTAGTTCGTACACTTTGATCAAAATTGAAATTCGTCCATGTTACAAACTTTCATACAATTTGGTCCTTAAACTATAAAAACAATAGATATAATTGTTCTAAGTTAATTTTTTTGAACGTGTCAAATGATGTTTCAGATAGCATTTGAATTGTTTATAACATTTGACATGTTCCAGCTTAAATGTTAGCCTAGAACATCGCTTAACACATAAATTGAATTTAACACTGTTGGATTAAAAAAATTATATCAATTAATTTTTAAAATTTAAAGATCAAAATATATCAAAGTTATGAAAAAACAAATTCCAATTTTACTTCGAACTTTAGTTACTATAAACATCTAAGACTTTTTTCATTCTTGACCTTAGCTTTGAAATATGAATGTTGACTCTGATAATACACATCCCCAAACCTTGGTTGGAAAGATTCGAATTTCACATTTATTTTCTAATTGACATATTATAAGATGAATACTTAGGCATAGAAACATGTATGTCATCAACCACCATGACAACATTCTGACATCTTCGAATTACTTAGTAACAAGTTGATGCCTCGAAATGTCTTTAGGATAAACAAATTCTTACTTTTAATAATAGACATTCTTACTTTTAAATAAATTTAAATATCCAAAATAAGACAAGTAAACATCATACGAGAGCTAACGTGAGTAGGGAGGGACCAAGGTAGGGGCAAGCAAATGTCAAAGAGAGATTACGTCCCCCCAATTATTTCTTCTCATCTGCTTTCATTCTGAAGAGGAAAAATATAAAATACATTATTCATTTGATTAAACTAAATCATATGCAATTTTCAGCATATAAAATACGATCACCAAATCCATGATGGCAATACGTCAATATCACGTGTTGCCTATACCACTCGTTTACGGCTTGTAATTTTTCTTTTCTATTCCCTAAATTCAAACTATAAAGTAAAAACGATCAAACTAATATTATTGCACTTCGCATATTCGCATATCATTAAGAATAATAATAAATACGCACATAATTCCGTTCCCTTTTCACCACAAACATAACACTTGGCCTTGGGTTTTATTGAACCACAAAAAACATTTCAAGAGAAAAATGTGCTTTTATGCTCTTTCAAATTTTGAATATACGTCAATTTAATTATTGTACATTTAAACTTACGTTCATAACATAGATTAAGTGTTACAAAATTAAATTTAAGAATCAAACCAAGTTTAATCTATAGTTTAGAGATCAACATATTTTTTGCACCCTTTTTAAAACACATGGTCAACAACCACAATGAAAATGACTAGTAAGTATTAGAAAGAGAACTTTAAAGGCTCAGAATGTACTAGAGATTTTCTTGGCCACATTGCCTCCACCTCTTCAATTACTCATTTGCACAAAGAGCAGTAAAAATATAAATAAATAAATAAAAAATAAATCAACAATATCCATACTAGTTTCGTCACAAAGAAATAATATCCACAAAGAAATAGAGATTAAAAATGCAGGTACGGTCACAAATGTGTGTTGAACGATTTTTTTATTTTATTGCACTAATTTTATTATTTCATCAACAAAATTTTCCATACAAAATTACCATATATGTACATACATTCTCAAATTTCAGTAATATCTTCCACCTTTGAGGAAGAGGTAAATCCAACACAACAATTCATGCCATAACCTAAATCTTACAATGATTACTATTTTGTGACATCTGTTACCAGACATGGATACAGTTGGAGCTGTTGTACCACGATTCTCTGGCGAAAGAACCAGTTAATCCACCGTCCCATAATCTAACAACGTTGCCGTTAAGCTCCGTCACATCCTGCCACGTGTACCACCCGTTTTCACTCTCCCCGTTTCTCAGCCGTAACAGCCTCTCCCACCTCTCCCACCACTCCGTTCCGGAGCGCTCTCTCTCTCCACACCCCTCGTTCTCGCTCTCGCTGTCGCACGTGCATTGCACGTGCCCGTCGTAATACACTGTAAACTTCCCCTTCGTCAAGCCGTCAACGTCCTCCTCCGCGCCGCCGTTAGCATTAACCGCTTCTCGCGTTGGCTGTGTCTTCTCCTTGTTGGGAGTCTGGCGGGCGGGCTCGGCGGAGGGTCGGGTCTCGGGCATGGGCTTGGACGTGGGCCTGGGCCTGGGGTAGCCCGCGGATCGGATCTTCCAGAAGCTGAGTGCGGCGGTGAGAAGAGCGAGCCAGGTCCATAAACTGTTGAGGGCTGTGAGCAAACCGAAGCTCAAGTAGTTGAAGGCCAGAGCTTCGACGTTAGAATCCAACACGTTCATGTTGTTTTGGTGTGTGCACTATTGGATTGAAGATTTTGTGTTGTGAGAGAAGAATTGAATGAGAGAGAGGAAGATATAAGGGGCGAAGGAAGAGACAGAGGAGGGTGGGATCTCTAATAAGATGCCAGAATCGGGACCGAAGATGCTACTCACAGTGTACGCTGTAATCACAAAAAATATAATTTTCATTCTTATTATTATGACTGTGGTTGTTGCATTTTCGCCCTATTTTATTCATTTTTTTTATTCAAGAAATTGTGTTCTAATATCAGCATACATATATTTATTTGAGTGAGAAATAAATTAAGTGAAGATATTTTATTTTTTTTTAGTTCAAGGAAGAATTGTGAATTCTGCCCTCTTTAATTTTGCTTTCGAAATGATGATATCTTCAAATTTTAAGGTTGACAATATAGTCAAACTTTTATTAGTTATTGTGTATAAAGTAAAGGTGTGACATTATTCTAGGAACCAGAAAAAAAAATATAAAAATCTCATTCGCCTTACATTCAACAAATGCAAATTCTAATAGAAATTAATATTTTTGGATTCTCATCCTTTGCGATCACAACCAATAAAATAGCTTCAAATTTATCAGTCGTAGAAGTGTCATTTGCAACATCTCAATATTTGAGACTTTAAAATAAGTTTGAATTAGAAATTTTAGTAGAAGTTAAGGTTTAATTTAGGTGAATCCATTTGAAAACTCAACTAAGTACCTTTTCTCTACAAACATAATTTGAAACAGTAGAAAGAAATTAATTAAGAGATTTATATTAAAAACAAATGTATGAAGATTTCCCACTCTACTTTCTTCATCTCCCATGAAAATGAGTTTTTAATCTTCTTATTGTGTTTCATTATGATTTCGGATTTATTTATTCCACCTTGATCATGACAAATGGAAGTTTGTGTCGTTTGGGAACTTCAATTTACAAAATATAATGCTATCATTTTTTTTTTTGTTAATTTTTATACTTATATTATTTGATTTGCTTCTAAAGTATTGCGTTAAACAGAGTATTGAAAAAAACTTAGGACATTACATTGTTTGAAGATTACAAGATATTAACCAGAAATAAAGACTTAGACCAAATGAAACAGAACTTGTACAATATTAGAATGACTGTAAGAAACTTTTTAAAAACTAAACAAAATGAATATTTTAATAATTAACTGAAAATGAATTTGAGTTCACTGACTTAAGATTCAAGCAAGTATTTTTATGCTTGGAGGGTTATATGTGTTGGGCCTTAAAAGAAGCCCAAATGCAAATGCTCATTATTGGGAAAAGCTTTTTCCCTCACTCTGGACCACACACGTGCACGTCACTCCACCTAACTCACCTTTTCTTTCTTGAACCTTTCTCCGATTCTTCTCTGTTCCACCACCGTCAAGCTAATGACTTGGCTTCTCTTTGTCTCCCTTTAACAGCCACGTTCCTTTGTTTCTCACTCACTCACTAAATCCTTTTCTTGTTTGCAGGACACGCACCAGCTTTCATGGAGGAAGAAAAAAAATAGCAAGGGAAATATATGTTTTTTGCAGAGAGAAGGTAATCTACTTTTTATTGAATATGCGTATGTATATCAAAAATACATGAAACTGAAGCATGTATTTATATGTTGTTACCTTGCTTTGTTTGTAACAAAACAAAAAAACTGAAACTGAAACTAATTTTTTATTACAACTGTCAACACCCCCCTTAATCCAAAAATTCTAGGCTTGACATTCCAATCTGTTTTCTGAGCTTGTCGAACCTAGCTTGCTTCAGCGGCTTGGTGAAGACATCAGCTGTTTGCTCTTCTGTACGACAGTAAAGTAAGGTTAGCTTTCCTCTGCTCACTTGATCACGAAGGAAATGGAACTTCGTGTCAATGTGTTTACTTCTCCCGTGTAAAGTAGGATTTCTTGACAAGTTGATTGCTGACTTGTTGATTTCTAACACAATTTCATTTTGCTCATCTGCCTTTGGGAAGAAAATTCCCCAATCTGTAGTACCTTTTAGGTACCTCAATATATGCTTAGCAGCAGCCATATGGGGTGTTCTCGGGTCATGCATGAACCTGCTTATCAGACCCACTCCAAAGCTTAGATCTGGCCTACTATTACAAAGAAATCTTAGTGAGCCAACAATCTGCTTGTACAAAGTCCCATCCACAACTTCAGCTTCCTTTTCTTCTGTCAGCTTTAGTCCAGGCAGCACTGGAACTGCAGCCTCATTGCATCTTTCCATCTGAAATCTTTTTAAAATCTCATGTGCATATTTCTTCTGATGTAGGAACACTCCCTTATGCGTGTGCACAAACTCTAGCCCGAGAAAGTAGCTTAGTGTTCCTAGGTCTGTCATTTCAAACTCTATCTTCATTTTCCCTTTAAACTCTTCAATTTCTTCTTCCACACTCCCTGTAATGATTAGGTCATCAACATACAAGCATACAATGAGTGTGTTTGCATGACTTGTCCTTTTCACATACACTCCAAACTCAACTGTGCATTTCACAAATCCTAACTTGGCCAACACTGCATCAATTAATTTGTTCCAAGCTCTAGGAGCTTGTTTAAGCCCATACAAAGCCTTTCTCAGTCTATATACAAGGTGTTTTCTCCCCTCTTTCTCAAATCCGGGTGGCTGTACAATGTACACTTCCTCTTTCAATGGGCCGTTGAGAAAAGCTGACTTCACATCCATTTGACTCATTTTCCAGCCTTTTGAACTAGCAACTGCTGTGACCAGCCTCACAGTTTCCATCCTTGCTACAGGGGCAAACACCTATGTATAGTCAATTCCTTGTTGTTGCAAAAAACCTTTTGCAACCAGCCTGGCCTTGTGTTTAGCCACAGATCCATCTGGCTTCAACTTCAGCTTGAAAACCCACTTCACATCAATGGACATTTTATCATGTGGCAGATCAACCAACTCCCATGTCTTGCTCTTCTCAATTGCTTCCAGCTCTTCTTTCATAGCATCCTTCCATTCCCTTATTTTCAAAGCTTCTCTCCATGTTATAGGTTCTGTATCAGCCATTAATGCTTGATGAACCAAATCACCACCACCTGTACTTACACCATCACCATAAACTTCATGGCCAGCAAGTCTAGTAGAGGGGAACCTTGTTCTCTGGGTTCTTCTATTGTTTGGAACAACAGCAGTACTTTCAGTTTTATCTTCCAAGACACATGGAACATGTGTCACCACATCATCCTTATTCTTCCAATCCCAACTAGCTGCTTCATATACCACCACATCTCTACTAATCACCACCAAATTCTTTTCTGGATCATACAGCTTGTATGCACCTGTTGGATGGTATCCAATCAAAATTAAAGGCTCACTTTTATCATCTAGCTTCTTCCTCCTTTCATTTGGAATATGTCTATGACATATTGAGCCAAAAATCTTCAAGTGCTGCACATGTGGTTTGGCACCAGACCAAGCTTCCTCTGGTGTCACTATTTTCAACCTTTTTGTAGGGCACCTATTGAGGATATAGGCAGCAGTGGTTACTGCCTCTCCCCAATAGCTATGTGTCAAATTTTTCCCTTTCAGCATGCATCTTGCCATGTCCACCAACATCCTATTTCTCCTTTCGGCCAGCCCATTGTGTTGTGGTGTGTAAGGTGCAGTCACCTCATGCACTATCCCTTTTCCTTCACAGAACTTGCTAAAATCCTTGGACTTGTATTCTCCTCCACCATCTGTCCTAAGGATTTTTAAACTCTTCTCAGCCCGTCTCTCCACTCGTGCACAAAATTTTTCAAACACAGAAAATACATCTCCTTTCTCTTTTAGCAAATACACCCATATCTTCCTTGAGAACTCATCTACAAAGGTGAGGAAATATCTATTTCCTCCAAGTGATGGTGTGTCCAGGGGAC
>Ga0214542_1001610_pt1 | contig 46430 bp, 22 predicted proteins | sample CNSS1metaG_FD_160096 | JGI IMG/M metagenome (GOLD analysis project Ga0214542, IMG submission 160096) | Root nodule microbial communities from cowpea collected in UCLA plant growth center, Los Angeles, California, USA - CNSS1 | ecosystem: Host-associated > Plants > Roots > Nodule | place: USA... | reverse complement strand
AAAAATACAAATACTTCCTAGTGTAGTCGTGGACGTAGGCATACACATTGTAGCCGAACCACGTTAAATTCTCTGTGTCTATTTTTCTCTCCTTTATTCTTTCCTTTATTGCCTTGTTCCTAACATACATTTGTTCCTTAGGAATTTCAAAAAAAATGCAAAAAGAGACCTCAGCTACAAAGATTAGTAGAGTTCAAATAACTTATAAGTCACAAAATGACCTAGAGCCAACTTTGTTTTCACATTTTTCCCTTGTAAAGCAAATAAGAAAGTTTATATCATAGCAAAAAGGAGAAACGAAATACAGTAGTTTGTATGAAGTGCATGGGTTCAAAGAACAATTTATCTTAAAAGACATATGTCATCACTCAAATGTAGTTCAAACTTCAAATTAATATCAATTCATTCTAATAAAATCCAAACAATGATAATATAATCTTCCTTGCTTAATCTTGAACATGTGTCATTTTATCAAAGTTCATAAGAACTATAAAAAAATTAAGATATAGAACTCTGCATTTTGAAATTGTCACGAGCTCTCAATCCCAAATGTAAAGGTTTTAAGTGAAGACTCATGAACGGTTGTTATATTGCATCTTTAACAGAAATGATTAAAAAGAAGAATATACCATAACCTTGCAAAAAATCTTACATAAAAATGCAAACAATTAGCTTCCACTCACTAAAAAAACTTAAGAAAAATGTGCATGCGATCATCCAAAAAATATTCAGGTATAGCCGACCACTTGTAAAAGTAATAGAGCAAAAGTAATAGAGCTATTTAGCATCTTAAATACTCATCAACCCCATTTTCCACCAACTCTCACTAACCCATGGCTTCTCTCTCCTCCACCGTGGACACACTGCTCTCCAGCACAAGCTCAATGGCCGCGAACGACAACCCTAGAAAGCAATCACAATTTAGCCACATGAGGCAAACAAACAACCACTAAATAACACTCATGCACATGAAAAGAAGAAATTGTTTGGATTAATTAACAAACACACAATCAATAAGTAACATCAAAACCTTGAGATCGCATGGAGCATTCTATAGTCTGGTAAATTCTTGAAAGATCTAAACTCTGTAACACAGAACACAATAATTAAAAAAATTAAAAAAAAAATGAACGGAAAATAAGAAATGTAACGATATCTAGTATCGAATCTTCTAAAGCTTTATAATCGGAGGCGAAGAGAAGGAATTGGATCGGAGGAAAGTAAATTACCTCAATGTCCTTAACAATCCTTGGTGATCCTTAGCGAGAAAATCGTGTTGGCGTTCCTCGGGGAGTGCTCATATTAGGGAAACCTTTTTTCTATATCCTTTTATCATATTATTTTGGGCAGTGATACTTTAACACTGCAAAAATTTTCTTACTTCCAACTTATACTTTCAAAAATTATTATTTTATTGTAATGTTTTTATTTATATTTATTATTAATACCTAGTGTCAAATGTACATAGAAGTAAAGGTGGTGTCAAATAATTTTTTTCTATTATTTTAGCTTGAGTATAACAACGTGAACCATTGACTTAAAGTATATATATAATTTATTGAGTGCTGATAACGGTCTAAAACACGCCTAAATAGATAACAATGAAGACATGCTTAGCTTTGTATATTAGTTTGTCTTCGTATAGCTTTCAGTGATGACAATCAAATGCTCAAATACGTAGGAGATAGATTAATTTATGTAATTTACATTCATAATTTATTCAATCATATTAATTAAATAAATATATTTTTAACTCCTATTATACCGACAATAACAAATTATTTTAATCCTCAAAACTGTAATTTATTGCCTATTTGGGAAAAAAAAATAAAAAGAAGTTCGTCACTTCTGTCACTCTCTTAGAAATCCAAATTAACGTTAGTCCTACAAGTTAATTTGCTTTTAGTTTGTAAACTTAACCAGTGTCATCAATTTATAGTCTTAAAAATATTTTCAATGTTAATAATTACATTACTTCAAAACTAATAATTACACAGCAGACATCATGATATAACTGAATAAACTATAATAGACCAAAACCAATATGATTATGCAATGCTAAGATAAGTTTTTATCTTTGCCAATAATGATAACAGTATATATTTGATTGCCATGTTGGATCATACTTGTTGACTTCACTGATGCCTCACGCTCACCAGCTCAATATCAAATATAACTGTTCCTAAAGTGGAGCCTTCTCCATTTGCACGGCGAGTTGGATTAAAAATGGTAGTGAACAACCTCTGCCTGTCAAAGAACTTTTGTTTTGGAGGAATACGACACAGATTACTATATGAACAAGATCAACAATATACTTTATACAGCAACTAGTAATTACTTCATTTAACGACACTTCGCAATGTCAGAAAAATAAACACAAGATATAACATGGCATGTTACATATTAGTACTGACTTAAGCACAAGAGAAGAATCTAACTCAATAAACTAGTTTATGACCCTGACTTCATGTAATTCATTTGAGACTCATAACAGTATATTCCATGCTGTGTTAGATAAAGTCCTTATAACATCAGTCTAGTGTCCCCTTTTTTGTTTTTTCGGTTTCCCTTTTGTAATTCTTCTGACAGCCTGATATGGCGCCCAACTCACCCTTTCTATTAGACCCAAAGAACTATTAGATTCATATTTTATCTTTTATCAGTAATATGAAATATGAGCCAGCTAGGTTGTAAAAGGAAATCGTTAAAAATTTGTTGTTGTTTCTGTTTTGTGCATAACAACAAACAGGTGTGCATCATTATTTGTAAATATTAATTGTAATGATCCAGCATATAAGAATGAGACTTAAGCCTATTTCTATTTCTTTCTTTTGATTTTGTAGTGAGTTGCTTTGACCTCGAATGATAGTCCAACACTACAAAACATTATAACACAGCCAAAGGGTGCATTGTGTGTCCTGCATATGTTTCAGGGAGCTGTTCTTAGGTAAAGAAAACATGGCATCATCAGCAATTAGTTAAAAGGAAATATTGGAGATAGATTATTACTAGTTTTCTCTGCAATCCTTGGTCCAACAGCAGAAGAGAGTATTGTGAAAAGATTACTTTGAAGACATATGGTATAAAGGCATAAACATAAGTTTGGAGCAGAAAAAATTTCTTACGTTAGGTGGGATTGGCTCTTGTGATGTGTTTTGATACCCAAGTGATGGGGGTATGATGACTCTACGAATACCTCCTACTTTCATCGATCTCACTGCCACATCAATTCCAGCTATAACCTGAACATAACATTTGATTCAGATATGACATGAACACAGGATATAAATTTATAATTTAATAACAAACTTTGAAGAACATTCATGAAGAAGGTAGTTTTACAATCCATCCACAAAAACACTTGAGTGGCAGCTTCACAAACAGATCATGATCATGATCTTAGATATACATGAACATTAAGAAAGATTGGGAAGTGTTAGCATTTCCCTTCTATTCTATACCTTGCCAGAGCCAAGGACAAAGACAAATGGATTGGGTTCGCCATTGTCATCTTTGTGGTCATAGGTTGAGTCAAAACGCCATCCCTGTTTTGCTGCAAGCCTGCCATAGTAGTGAATTGCAACCTTCAAAATAACATGTTTACAATGTTAACCTAGCCATTATAAATGAAAAAAAATTAAAAAACTTACTTGTTTATGCGTTGATTATTCTATAAACTATAAATATAATGCTACAAATTATCTTACACTACCAATAAAGTAAACGCATCATGGCAGAAAACCAGCCATATAAAATAACACATATTATCAGCACTATAGGGTTTTCTAAAGTAGTCATTATATAAGTGAAGAAATGAGTAATTATATATCAATTTCACCCCAAAACTTTGAAATTACTTAACTATATGAGAATATGAAATGCAAATATGAAAGATTGGGAAGTGTTAGTATTGTAGAGGTGAAAAGGGGATAAATACCTGATCCCCATCTGAGGGAACTTCACCTGAACCATCAAGGAGGTCCAAAGCCTGAACTCCACCTGAATCAGGGATCTCAAAGAACTTTGATAAGGGCAATTTTGAAGAAGAAGAAGAAGAAGAAGAAGAAGTAGTAGAAGAGGAAGAAGAAGGAGGAGAAAGTGAGAAGATGAATGCAGAGAAAGTGGTGGAGATGAGAGAAAGAGATAAAGTTCTTCTTGTTGTTGAGGATGAAGCTGAACAATTTGCAAGCATGCTATTACATGAATTATAATTTCTGTATGGCAAAAGGCCACAGACACGTGTGGCACTTGCAGAGACACAGCATTCTATTATCGTCTTCATTTTCTTAGTTCTTAAAACAAAGAACAAGTTCTTTAAAAACTTGTCCCATAGCAAATCGCATTTCTATACTACTCTTCTCTTTTCCATTTTTTTTTTTTCCTCTTAATTTTCTTGACTTGGAAATGAGACATACCATCGAACTAACTTCAGAAAAATTCTTTCTGAGAAATATAATTAAGAAAATAAAAATAAATGTATTATCTCCTTCAAGAAGATTTCAGTTTTTTCTTAAAGGAAATAACTTTACAAAATATTCTCAATATTGTCCCATTTATTAATACTCAAATTGCCCGTTTTAGATTGTTCCTCGCTCTGGATTTGAATCAGGTGATTGGAACTTTCAATAACTTCAAATTATCATTTTTAGATAGCACTACGTTTTAAACTTGTGCATAGACATGCGTTGGTATACGTGTGTTTATTAAAAGAGATTCAGAGATTAAGAAAATAAATAATAAATATTTTTAAATTTATAATTAAGTTTTGAATAAAATTAATGTGAACAATTATTTATAGGATTAGAAAGTTAATATGTCTATAAAAAAATAGGTTTAATTAGTCAAATAGTACTCGCTTTCGTTCAGAAGTTTCAATTTGGTATTTGTTTTCAAAAAAGTTTCAATTTCGTCCCAACTTTTGAAAAGTGTTTCAATTAGGTTCCTTTCAGAACAAAAAATTATTAAGTTAACGGCGTGTCACGTGTCAACCTCTGGTTTTTTTTTTAAATTTTTTAATTTTTTTAAATTTTTTAAATTTTTTTTTTAAATTTTTTTAAATTTGTCACGTGTCAAATCCTTGGTGTGACACGTGGCATTGTTAGTGCCACGTGGCAAGGTACCACCACGTGTTAGTGTCTCTGCTAAGTGTAATTGTCTTGATTTCAATTTAGTCCCCACATATGTCTATTTATTTCAATTTAGTCCCCACATATGTTTATTTGTTTCAATTTAGTCCCCGCTTTATTTGTTTCAATCTTGTCCGAATATTTTTTTACAAAATAGAGAAATATTGTCTCCCCCTCAAGACCAAATTTATTATTTATATAAATGTTATATTGATATTTGTTATTAAAAATGACTTACAAAATTAATTACTTATATTTATATTAAATTTTAATAGTAAAAGTCATAAATAACAAAACATGAGTATAACAATTTCAATAATATTCATTTTTTTTGTTAAAAATGACATCATAACATATTACATTTTTATCTTAATTATTAATCCATGATTTGTTATTCATCACTTTTACCACTCAACTTTAATATAAATATCAATACTTAATTTTGTAAGTCATTTTTTAGTAACAAATATCAATATAATATTTATATAAATAATAAATGTTGTCTTAAAAGAGATACAATATTTTTTCTATTTTCAAAAAAAAAAATATTTGGACTAAATTGAAACAAAAAGAATGGGGACTAAATTGAAACAAATAAACATCTATAGGTACTAAATTAAAACAAATAGATACATGTGAGGACTAAATTGAAATCAACACAATGACACTTGACAGGACACTGACACGTGGCAGTACCTTGTCATGTGGCACTGATAATGCCATGTGTCACACCAAGGATTTGACACGTGGCAATTTTTTTAAAATTCAAAATAAAATTTAAAAAAATTAAAAAAAGTAAAAAAACCATAGCCTGACACGTGGCACGCCGTTAACAGCGTTAATTTTTTACTGAAAAGGACCTAATTGAAACAATTTTTCAAAAGTTGGGACAAAATTGAAACTTTTTTAAAAGCGGGTATCAAACTAAAACTTCCGAATGAAAGCAGGTACTATTCGACTAATTAAGCCTAAAAAATTTAAATAGTAGACTTTGTAAAAATACAAAGGATAAACCATGTGCAAAAATATTTTCTCTTGGACTAGTGAATTATTGTTCTTAGTATAATAGGTTTCTTTTATTTTCTCTTGGACTAGTGAATTATTGTTCTTAGTATAATAGGTTTCTTTTGGGCATTGTATTATGAGGCTAATAATTATGAGGCTAATAATATAGGATTTTCTTTATTGTCTTGTATAATGAACCAATTAGTCTAAGGTTTTCTTTGGACCTTATATTTGGGCCTAGGGTAGTAGTATAGGATTTTTGGGCCTACGGTAGGCACTAAGAGCATTCGCCTTTAGGTTTCCTCTAGTCACCCTTCCTCTTGAGTTGACCCAAACCTCTTAAGAGCACTCAAACATCACCACACCTTCACCATATGCACACCACTTCACCCATTTACCATATAGCTATCGCACCCTTTGAGGTTCTCTTCATGCTTGGCGCAACCTAGCTTGGAGAAGGAATCATCATAGACTCTCTAAAAATATAAAGGATATGTGCAAAAACATGTAGACTAGACTCACTAAAAGTATAAATTAGTGTATGAACAGACTACTCTAATGTGTATTGTTAAACTCGTCTAATTAGTGCATTGATAAACGTCTAATATGTGTTGTTAGACTCATTTAATCAATATATGGACACACTCATCTAATGTGTATTGTTAGACTCATCTAATCAATATATGGACAAACATATCTAGTGTATTGTAAGACTCGTCTACTTAGATAATGGCTAAAGCCATTTAATGTGTATTAATAGACTCACATGATACATGTATGAACAGACTCATTTAATTAGAGATAGACAAACTTGTCTAATGTGTGTTACAAGACTCATTTGATTAGTGTATGGATATACTCGTCTAATGTGTATTCTTAGACTTGTATAATCAATGTAAGGAATGACTCATCTAATGTTTTTTGCCATACTTATATAATGAGTGTATGGATAGACACGTCTAATGTGTATTGTTAGTCTCATCTAATGCTTTTCACTACACTCATTTAATCAGTATATGAACAAACTCGTTAAACGTATATTGTAAGATTTATTTAATAAGTGAATGAACAAATTTATGTAATGTGTATTAATTGACTCGTCCAACTTGTGTGTGAAAATTGTTTAATATATATTGGTAAAGTCGTTTAATCAATATATGAATGACTCGTCTAATATCTAGACTTGTCTAATCAAGATACAGAGTAATGTTTTGTATACTAAAAATATACAAAATATTGAACAATAAAAATATTTATATCATAATTTATTATAAAAAAAATAAATGTAATTTTGTGTTGAAATGTTTTTGAGACAAAATTATTAGGACAGTGTAACCAATCTGTTACAAAAATATATTATTTTTAAATAATATTATTTTAAGAAATAAAAATAAAATATATTTTTCCAAAATTTAATTTTAATGAATGACAAAGTAATTAAAAATCATAAAAGAATGGAATTAAAAATAAAAAAAATAGTATTGAAAAAAAATTTCAAATATAAGTTATTTTTGTCTAATATTTTTTTATTATATTTATCTAGTGTTTGTTGATAGATTCATTCAATATATATAAAAATATATCTCTCTATATATAATATATTCTTAGGCTCTCAAACTAATGACAATATAAATACATTATATTTTGAGACAATTAACATGTTAGTTTTCACTTTATTTTTCAGTTTTATTAAACTCACAACAATTTGAAGTTAGAAATACTATAACTTATATTTTAATCCTTAGAAATAAATTATTTAATACAATCTTTTAATTTATTTTTGTTACAAATACAATTATTTAAAATCTTATACGAATTTTTATGTTTATATATAATTCATGTTTTTTTTTAATAATATCGAATTAATTTTGCCATAATAAAAATATAAAGAATAATCAACAATAGAAATATTTATATAATAATTTAATATAATGATGATAAATATAATTTTGTGTGGATATTTATCTGTAAGATGAGATTATTATATGACAATTTTTTTATATGACAATGAAAATAATTTGTATCATTAACGAATATATATTATTTCTTAAATAATATTGTTGGAATAAATAAAAATAAATAAAAATTTTTAAATTTAATTTTATTAAATGATCAAATAATTAGAAGTCATAAATGATAAAACTAAAAATGAAAAACAAAAATAGTATAAAAAGAAGATTTAATACTTCAAATATTAGTTTTTTAAAATAATAAATATATTGAAAATATGTTAGAGAAAATTATTTTAGTGATGATTAAAATGTGTGTAAGTCTTTGATCTACGGATACGTGAGTGATGTCTGTGTATCCGTGTCCAGAATGAATCTGACATGGATAATTCGCATCAGTGTTTTATCAATAGTTCACAAAGTTAATAGAACTGTTTCATGATACAGATAAGCCCATTTTTAATTTATTAAAGGATTTTTATTATTTTTTAATTACTATCTTTAATATTAATAATCTCCAATATCAATAATCCACAAATTTAAATATTATCTTTAATTTATTAATCAGATTTTCTTCAATTTCTTAAAAATTTCTTATTTTATTTTTTTACGATTTCTTTCTTTAATATTAATTTGGTTTTTAAGTATGTTTTATCATTTTTAATTCATATATTGAGTTTAATATATTTAATATTTTTTTAACTTTGATATCATTTAAAACAAATTATAATAGCATCATATATCTTTAATAAAATGAATTGACATATAAAAAACGTATCGTATCTTATATTTTTTAATATAAAAAAATTGTGTATTGAATACCCGTATTATATTCGTGTATTATAGGTTTAAGTGCACACATTAAAAGAAGTTATTATTTATTTATTTTGAAAAAATAATTTTTAAAATGATTTTTAGTATTATATATCAAAATAAAATCATGTTAAACATCATTGTTACTTTCACGTGGTGAATTTTTTATTAATTTCTTATAGTATATTTTTATATTTAGAACAAATAAATTTAAAATTAAATAAATAGATAAAGAAGTGAAATAATTTCTTTGTACATATTGCAACAAAATAAATATAAATAAAAAATAAATTAAATTAAGAATGTCAAATGACTAAGAAACTAATTTTTAAGACAATTATCAACAAACGCGAATAATAAAATAGATTTTATATATATATATATATATATATATATATATATATATATATATATATATATATATGTATGTATATATATAATCTTTATACTACTTCTATACACATATGATTAGTATAATTATTTATTAGAGATTATCAATTAAATTTTATACATTAAATACGAAGAATATTCAATAATAAAAATATTTATATTATGTTAATAATAAATATGTTTTATTTTAAAAATATTTATATTCCTAAGATAAAACTATTATAACTATTTTTAAATAATAGTATTTTACAAAATAAAATTAAAAAATTTTATTTTATTAAATGACTAAGTAATTAAATCTTGTAAAAGAAAAAAAAATAGTATACAAAAAAATTAATTTATTCAAAATAATATTATGTTATAAAATTAAAATATAATATATTAAGTAATCAAATAATTTGAAGAGTTAAATATATTTTTGGTTCAAAAACTTCTATGTGAAAATTGAAATTAGTCAATCTTAAAAAATTTTGTTCAATTTAGTTTCTCAATTCTAGAAATGCTTAAATTTAGTCTTTTTAACCAAGTTTTCTTAAGTTTATTTTGACGTTTCGAATGCATCTCTTAACTATTAATGAAGCAAAAATGTGTAAAAATGTGTCAAACGGTGTAAACAACTCAAATATTATTATAAAACGTGTTTGAACCTTTAAATAAATTTAATAAAATTTGGTTAAAATGACACATTACTAAAATTAGGAGATTAAATTTGACTAAAATTTTAAAAAAAGACAAATTCTAATTTTCACTAAAAATTAAGGAACAAAAACACATTTAATTCTAATTTAAATCATGACAATGAGTTGAATTTGTGGAACAATTTTAATTAAGGTCCTGTATTCAACTCATGGAATGAATCATTGCAAAAGATGTATGCTTGGAATTTTCTCTTTCATATTCCACTAACAAGTGACATCTATTAAATAAGGAGATGAACAAAGGTCATTTACTTAATCAATGTAATTTCTTCCAATCACATTGCATAAATTTCATATGAGGAAAGTGGCATAACGCTATTTGTTTTGAAGTATAAGAATTAATCCGAAAAAATTTATTCATGTACTTAAACCCTCAATTTTGAGTTGAACAAGAACATAAAATAGAATCATGTTCGATTCGCATCACTTCTTCTTACCACCCCTTTACATTCCTTGTGCAATGCTGAATTACTTTAACAGAAAAATAAAAAGTGAAAAATGAAAAGAAAAGAAGAACCTTTTTTTGTGATGTGAAGTCCTCCAAATAAACATGTACAGGTTGTGCTTTATTATACAGCGTGGCCCCACCCATTCTTGCACAGATTGTTTTTAAGCTGAGCTTCGGACGACAATAATTGTTATCATAATTATGTTAGTCAATCACTTTATTTGTTGGAAACTTCATATTCATCGTAGATAAAACAATTTCAGATTTTACAAGTGGATGAAAATCGCATTTTATAAATTGATTTTGTAAAGTTGAGTTATGTTAAAATTAATTTATTAATATGATTTTAGAGTTATGAGTATTAGTTTATTATACTGAAATTTGTTATTTATTGAGTCTATGTCATCCGATATTAGATCATTTATTAATGTTTAGTCTCACGCTTAATATAGATATGTCTCGTCGTGAGGGTGTATGTTAGAAATTTCACATCGACTAATACGATTTTATAATATATAAGTGAGTCTAAATCTCATCTTACAAGCTGGTTTTGTGATATTGAGTTTAAAATTCACTTCTTAACTTTATTTCTAAAATATATGGAATTACTCAACCGTACAAATTCATTTTATTTTTAATTGATCTAAGATCTCCAAAACACATCTTTATGAAGTATATATATATATATATACCTCAAACATGAAATTCGATGTTAATGAGTGATCCAATAACTCATGACACCATAAGCTCAACTACCAATAAATCTCATTAAAATTTATTATTTTAAAAAATAAATTTTAAATTTAATTTAATCTTACAAAACTGAATTATTAAAAGAGATTTTGATTCATTTATATAGTATAAATTCGTCTTGAATATAATGATTACATTTTTGTTATTAATAATCTCCACGGTTATAATAAGATGATTCGGTGTATGAAAACACCATTCTATTATGTTACCTTTTAGACTTAAGAATGATATTTTTAAGGCACAGAAATTTGTACTCCTGTTGTGAACATTTCTGCATAAACACATTGAAAAAGTTGAGTGGAAGTTCTGAATTTAATTAAGAATTGGTATAGAAACATGTTTATGAAATGTGCATTGCACATGGTGATTCATGTTATCGCAGGTTTCACAGGTTTCACATTACAGGCTTTTGAATAGATAGGAAAAGTAAAGTTTAGAGTGGTTTTATGAGCAGATAAGAATATAACTTTACTTCTCACTAATTCAACAATTCATCAGTGGTCCACCATGTCTACTCAGTTTTTATAACTTTGTCTTTTTCTTACTGCTTCTACTTTCATCACAAATCTTCACATCATTGGTTACACCCTGTTTGCTTCTTGTTGAAGAGTTGTTTGGAATAAAACATCAAAATGTCATGTATGTCGACCATGACAAGGATTCATTAAAATAACATGTTTTGATGTGATATTATTATAGATCAGGAATACAACTTAATTCATACCAATTAGTTTATTATAAATTTAATTAAAAGTGAGTCAACTCAGTATAGATAAACAAATAAGTTAAACTTTTAAATTATCAAACTACATTTTAATCTTAAAAAAATTAAAATATGTCTACCTACATAATTAAAAACAGTAAATAATCATAAAAAATTATAAATAATAAATAATTATAAAAAGTTACAAAAAATTATTGATAATAAATTACATACAATCAGACTCAAATATAATTAACTTATAAATTAAGTAAATCAAATTTAATTTGATCAATACTAAAAAAATTATATCTTTACAGTTTAATCCGACTTCAACCCGTCATCGGTCTAACTAACTCACACATTTGAACTTATTTTAACAACCTAAACACCACCATTGATATATTCGTAAGAAAGGAAAGCAAGTTAATGTTCTATGATAAATTCAAAATGTAAAAATAAGAAAATTACGAACTATCATGATACATTTTTTTTTCTAAAAAATCATTAAGGAAAGATTATATAAATGCCACTTCAGTACAACTTACACAAAAAGATTAACATTACTTTTAATTAAAAACCTCAATAAATTAATTTATGAGGTTTTTTCCAAATTAAATTATTCACATCACAAGTTTATTAAGAAACTTTAGGAAAAGTAATATTAAATTTATAAAAAAAAAGTTGAATGAAAAAATAATGGTATGAAAAGGGAAACAGCTGTCGGCACAGCGAGATGGGGAGATTGATGGTCTCTGAACATCCAATACATGCAAAATAAATACGTATTGGTGATCTCATCCTCTCAAAGATGGTAAAAATATTTAATTGATTTGTTCAATTTGAAAGATGCGAAGGAAGTGTAAGTCATGTTTCGTTGTTGGCTATGGTCACACTTTAATTAGTTTTGTTTTGTAGCTGGGTTTTGGACCACAACGAAAATGACAATCCTTATTCTCCTGTGTCTTCATGCTGAGATAAATGGTGCTTCTGTACACCGAAATGATGCGATGCTGTTATCACATGAAAGAATGAAGAGTCTATTACGTACCTCACCAAGGTTGGAGCCATTGTTGGTTTTGAGTTAAAGACAAAGATGGTAAATGGGTAGGGTCCCATGAAGCTGCTTCTAATTTCTGGACTATTAGAGGGGGTCACCACGTGATGACTCAAACCCTCCTTCTACACCACTTTTTTCACTTATTTATTTATTCCTTCTTTCACCTACTTTGCTGCATGCTTTCATTCTTCTCTCTGTTGCTCTCTCACTCCCTTAATATTCAACCAATGAAGCATCACTTTGCTTTTCTTTTCTTTCTTCTCCTTCTTTCCTCCTTCCTAGTTTCTGCTCGTCTCCTTCAACCACCCAAAGGTGAACTATATGACATGCTATATTATATTATATTATATTATATTATATTATATTCTATATTATTATATTTCATGTATTTGTCTTTCTTCACTTGATGTAGGTGAGAAGGAAGTGGAGGTCCATGATAACGCTATTTCTCGGTCATCCTTTGAGCTAAATGACAATATGGAAGAAGTAAGAATATTTTAACCTATCTCAATCTCCATTTGCATGTTGCTTTCTCATACACACAGTTTAAAACCAAACTGAACCTGTTTACCATGAATGATTGCCTTCATTGCCTGTAAAATACTTCCCGTTTATATTTCTATTCTCATTTTTAAATATAACAATGTATTGGGTTCTTTTAATTTGTTTTCGGTTTTCAAAAGTTATTACGAAAACTAGAGAGAAGAGAGGAATTCTGTTTTTTGTTTTCACTTTCTGTTCTCTATTTTTGTACAAACTTTTTAAAGAAAGAAGATTGAAAACAGGAAATGTTTCTCCAAACCAAAGGCCAATAATTTAATTGCTTTCTCTAATTGGATGTGATTTCATACAGTTAATGGGTTCAGAGGAGTGCTATGTGAAGGATGAAGGGTGCAGTAGCAGAAGGATGATGGTGGATGCCCACTTGGATTACATCTACACGCAACACCACAAGCCTTGAATTAATTGGACTTCAACTTTGGTTCCAAGGCAGAGTATTATTAAGTACGAGTCCCTAATATAAAAACCAATAAAGCAAGCCTTGTTCTGTTTTTCCGTGATTCAAGTTGTGCCTGTCACTGAAATGAAAAAGGAAATAATTAATTACATAACATAATGTTTTCAGGATATACGTTTTCCAAGATGTACATTCACAAATCATATATTCCTGCATATCTGTGAGTAGACAAGACCATCTTGGTCACTTTGCCCAAACAAATGTTTTTTGTCTTTGAATCATTGTGTAATTTTAATTTCCCAGTAGTGTTTATCGGTTCCAAGTCCACCTATTGAGTTTCTCAAATGTAGTAATTATGCAATTTAAGTCTCTTGCACACATAGTACATTAGCATTTTGTTTCAAAAACCTTGTTAGACATCACTACAAAATGTTAACATCCCAGTAAAGTTGACAACTTAAATTTTCATTAATCACATGTCACCACTTGAAAAGTCTGAAAGCAAAAAAAAAACATACAACAAATAAACAAATATTGTAAAATTCGTTCAAAATGGAAAAATTAAAATTAAGAAATAAAATTGCACGAATAGAATACTCAGTTACCGAAAATACAATATAAAGTATTTTCGATGTCAGCACTCTCGTGACCATGAGTGAATCGAATTTCAGTGACAAGTTCATTTACTCGTGTTTGACAAGTTCATTTACCGAAAATACAATAATATAGCCCTTGATATAACTTGTCACGAAATTGGAACACTTGAACCTTTTCTTTTTAAGGAAGGCATACAATTAGGATACCTTATCCCTCTAGAAGCCCAAATTATAATTGTTGGACCTAACGGAATTTTTTGCACATGACCAATGAAATAACCAGTTGTTGTTACATATTGGCACAAGCACCACTAGTCCAATCTTAAGGGGAACAAGTTGAAATATGCAGCCGATAGGTTAGAAAAACAACATAAAGTACCAATAAGGTATCAGTTATTGAGTGTATTTATGACACGACCTAATTGAAATAGTTTAACTAACTGATTAATAACAAGATTAGCACCTGGATGACTAATGAATCATCTCCAATAAACATTTTGATATTTTGTCAATGAATTTGGTCACAAAGAAACACATCAGCTCACATGCGACTCGGTCACAATTAAAAAGTGTGCAGAAAGTAATGCAAAAAAAGATAACTTAATATCAACTCTTGTGCAACAAGTAACATGTAGAAATTTGGCAGTGGCAAAAATAAATGACAGCAAAACGCAAATTATTTGCAGAAATTTCTTGCACAAAAACGTATAGATGCTGTGCGAATATCATTCTAAGTACATAATTCGCCAACTAAATGCTAGGGGTGAAAAGGCGTATTTACCTAGCAGAATCAACATTAAATAATAAAGGCTCCGCATTCGATTAGGAAAGGTACATCTTTCTTCTTTATTGAAAACCAAAAAAATGAAAAACTCAGTCAGTTCTCTGCAAGAAAAATATAAATCAACATTCACCATTGTTCATAGAAATGAAATTTATAACATTAGGAAAGCAATGTCCCGGTAGAAAGTAACACTGCAATTCCGAAACCCCTTGCGTGGGACAGGGTGTAAGGAAAACACATAAAAGGTAATCAGAATAGTTGAAATTCATATGATACAGAGAATGCCATCCAATATTTGGGATAACTACTACGACCACACTGCTTTGCCCCATATTACAACCAGATGTTGTTTAAAAGGCACAAATCCACTTCAATAAGCAAAATGAAGTAATGCAACCGCATCAATGAGCAAAAGTTGAGGTGCAGAAGCTAACGCACTATATATACTTTGAACACTAAGGAATATCCTTTTCGTTCCTGAGTGCAAAAGAAACTAAAGAAAACAAAAAAAAAAAGTGCACAAAATTCGTTTGACAGCTCTAGAAACCAATTAGAAAACAATGAAGCATTAAGAGCCACCAGATTTGATTAATTCAAAGTAAACCTTAGTTCCCTCACCTTCAAAGTTCTTGCTGCAACAGAGCTCCAATGTTAACTTGATTTTAATCCTGTCCCTGTAAAATTTAACAGGTCCAGACATTATCAGCAACAAAAGTCCTTCGATTTGAAGAAAGCAAATAGTGGGGTAAAAGAAAATAACAAAACAGGTTTTTTTAACTTGAGAAACAGAGAACCTAGGACAATCATTTTAAATGATCTGGTAACAGGGCAAGTTAACTTTCAATGCTCAACTGCCACTGATATACCAGAGCATAGCAACCAAAAATTTAAGTAGACACCGTCTTTCAAATAGGAAAGGTGTGTTACATTGAACTTAAACAAGAAAACCTCGTTTCTGTCCACATATATCAAGTAATAAGTCTTACCATCTCAGGGACACTTGAAATCAAGTTATCTGATAAGCAATTTGCATGAATGATGGGACCCCTTCCAGTACTCATATCTCCAGTTCCCATCTCACTGCTGCTATTAGAGTTAGCAAAGTAAACAGCTCCTTTGAACATCCATTCCCCACTTTCCTCATAGTAAAAATCTTCAAATAGCTCACCGCACAACACGCACAAGCATTGGTTTTCATCTGCTACAGCCATAGCATCCTCTTGACTTCTGTCTGCTTCATTGCCATATGTATTTACAGAATCAGCCTCATTCTCTGATACATATTCAGCCTTGCCAACAATCCAGTCACTTGACTTAAGATACCATCTCGTTGCCTTAGTTAAACCATCCTCTTCTCTATCCCTTGTGGCATGCCACTCCAAGTGTCTATTGAACTGTTTTTGGAATCTGAGTCTAAAGCCACAAATGCTGCAATGATGTGGAAGATCATCAAATAATCCACTAATTACAGACGAATGGAATTCTCGTAATACATCATGCTTAAACTCAAAGCCAATGAGATTTACAACTCCTGGACTGGTTGATTCACACAAAGATATGGGTGTTCTTGCAGTGTCATCAACCTCATCTTTGATTGAAGGAACTGGAACAGCTGCAGAACCAGAAACTGAGGCCACAGGCAGAGAGTTACCGGTGGTAATGCTATCGCTTTCTTCTTCCAATCGAGTCAGCAACTCAGAGGGCACCTTAGTTGTTGATTCTGTTTCTGCAGATATCAAGCCTTTTGCAACTAAAGAGCTTAAAAGGTTGGCAATTGGATTTAAGCTACTATTGGTATCAGTTGTCTGGGCAGAGGCACTGCTGACATTAGAGGAAGCAGATGGTAAAGTAGATAACCTAGGTGGTTGTCCAGCCTTTCTTTTAGGCATTTTTGAAAGAGCAGATGAATTATCACCAGAAGGACCTAATGAAGATGGTAATGCAATTGCGGACACTGAAGAAATTACTGTGGCAGGGGAAGGGCCACCTGCTCGTGAAGGCCGAACACCTAATCGAGTTGGAAGATTCCCTGTACTCATGCTACTTTTAGTTTCTCTGGCTAAAGGAACCTTGGACACAGGTGGCTTCTCAGTCTTAACAGTAACCTCATTGTGAGAAGTGCCCAATTGTTGCTGATGCCTTGCCTGAAAAGTCGTTGAAGAGAATGGACCCTGCAAATTTTTCAATTGTGATCTTTGTAAGTGACAATCCTGAATATTAGGAGGAAGAGCAGTTGAAGAATCTTTAATATAGTGGCTTGTAGACCTCCCCAGAAATTCAGATGCCTTATGTGTCTGGGAAGGTCTTGCTCAGCCAAATTTTGCACAGGATGAATAGTGCACACTTACTGGCGGTGATGGAGACCTCCGCTGCAAAGGTGACTGCCCTGAAGGATTTTCAGCTCCCAAAGAATGAAAGGGTCCTGCAATTCCTGGCAATCCTATGGTTGCACTTGACAGGTATGGCCGATTCTCCATCCTGGCAATAGAGGCATTTGTATTGGACGGTATGGCACCAAGTGTGGACACAAATCTGCTGGAGTGACCAGCCTTCCGATTCAACTCATCAGTAGAATGCTGCTCTTGCAATTGCCATGATAGTGATGAATGATGCTGAGATGCAGGAAATTGTTTCTTTTCATTGGCTTGAGATTCAATGCCTATTTCTCTATCAGCATTTACCACAAAAGCATTTCTGACTTGGATGCGATCTTCAACTTCCTGCAAACAATATATATATATAAATATACACAACAATTAATGTGCATAGCTACATAATGCTAACAATGAAAAATGGCCAAGAAAAAACCAGGATTACTGTATTAATTGGTCAGTAATTTAAGGATCTGTGTTTCTAGGGATTTGGAGTTTAACTGACAATTAGAAAATTAGGATCGGGTTATTTGGGTCCCAGAGTCCTGGATATGTGATTCCTATTCTAGATACAACTTCATTTATTTTTCTTCTTTTTATTAGGATTTTAAGAGTCCTATAAGCTTGGGTTGTGTATCAACTAGAGTGTCCTGGCCACCTGCAGTTTGTTCCTCATTTATACTCTCTTCGGGCTTTATCTCTAATCAATGTAGGACTTGGCCTTTTCCGAACGTATTTTGCATCATTTTGATACCCAAATCACCAACTACTACCAAGCTTACCAAATTCTCATCATCAGCGGTCCAAGCATCTTTGCTCAAGCTGCTAACAACAGATGTACCGTGACCAGTCAAGCCAGAGTTCATCTCATCCCATGTGTACTCCTCTTCCTCAGAATTTTTCCAGCTATTTGAGATCACATTGCTCTGTATGCTAGTTATGTTATGTGCCGGTTGATGATGTGCATCCAAAACCATGGACTTTGGTGCATCGGTACTTGAAAAACTATACTTGAGACTCAAACCATTTCTTTGTCCAGGCATGGTCCCCGCAACAACACCAGATTTGTTGTACCAACCTTTGTCATGTCCAGACTCAGTCACCCTACCACCAGGTCGGCTGATACCCAAGCCTAAATTCCTTGAAACATTGGAACCAAAGTCATTGCTTCCATAGGATGCACCAGTGCTCTTTTCTGGAGCAGAATCATTGAATGCATCTCTTCGAGCACGAGGATCATTCTGCATTGTAGATTAGCACATTAAATCATGACAACTGACAGTGAATGGAATAAGGGGAAAGAAACTTTACTTCACATGAATTGACGCTAACTGTAACATTAGGATCCACCCATGGTCGTAAAACACCTAAAGTTCTACCAGGCATCTCTTGGTCATCATTTGAGTTTGAAATTGCTCCAGTCATATCATCAACTCCTTTAGTCTTCAAGACAGAAAAAGTAGATGCCAAAAGAATTAAGCACTAGGGATGTGAAATAAGAAAGGATATGACAACTAACATGTAAAATGTCTTTTGCTATAACAGTTAAATTATTAGCTCTGCAAGGCAATCATTGTATGGATAATATCTATAGAACAGTGACAGTTAGCTCTAAGAAACCCATCCCAACCGGGGGAAGAGTTCAATGTTTCCAAGTTAATGCAGCCAAGCTAGAGTTGGTTGACTAGATGTATAAAGTCAAGTTGTCTACGATATCACACAAGACATATTGTCAATCAAAAAAATGTTAATGATAAGAAGAGTTAAAGTTTTTCAATTAATCCATATAATATATCCAAAGCCATTTTCATCATGGAATGAATTCATAATCCAATTCATCACAAAATAAATTCTGTCTTTTGTAACTTGACCTATCCGAACCAATTCAATGTTCTAAAACTTTAAAGGATAAATCAAGGTGCAATCATTTCACACACCCTGCTGGACTGCTGTAGACGTTGTCTTTCTAAATACTTGGGATTAACATGAATACTATGAGGTGGACGTTGTGACTGTGAATCACTCCTGAGTGAAGCAGAAGCAGATGAGCTATTGACTGCAGAAGTGAAGCCCAATTCTTTCTCAATAATCTGAAGGGTCTGAGGAGGAAAGACTCCTTTCCAAGTTCCAAAAAGATGCCTCATACTTTGATGGACTGAAGGATCAACCTGTCTGTATGCTTTGCAGAATACCTAATATGTAAAGGAGTAATTAGAAACTATCAACATAAAAATAGACATCTAAAATCGCAAAGACATGCAGCATTTGAGTACTTGCATAACATAACTACTTAACGTATTTGTCATAGACAAGTACAAGATGATGATTACAAGAGAGGAAAAACGAAATCAACAACAGGCTAAAAAGAAGAATAAATGTCTGACCTCAGGTAGCCTGGCAGCGAAGTATTTTATATAGTCCCGCCCAATATTCTTAACAATACTGTCTAAAAGATAAAGTGATGGCAGCTTTTGATCACTAGGAACCTGGAAATTCATTAACTCAACTAATGAAAAAAGACCCTTTTTCAGTATTACAAAAAGAATAATGACCAAAGAGCAAGAAAAAGACAGCTTGCGTGTGTAAAGTAACAGAAACCAATAATATTCTACTCGCACTTGGAAAATAGCAGTAAATAAAATGAAAATCTAGAAATAGTATATCAACAGCAATTGGATCTAAAATTACATAGAAGTTTCACTAAAATGTCACAACTGTCCAAAATTGTTAGTTACTTCATTCCTTAGTTCTAGTTCCTCTAACAGTCAAGGTCTCATAGTAAGGAGACAAATAACAAAAGTAAACAAACACAAAAAACAGGATAAACATTTTTATTGGTCATTTTGATTGAACAAGTGCAACATATAACAAAAGTCTTAACAATGTACAAGATGTATTACAGCATTTTTTTTGGAAACTCAGGAAATATGAAACGTCTCCATTCCTATAAAAAGAATGTGATATTCAACCTCCAAGATTAAATTAAATACCAATGGTTCCTTCCACTATTTGATTCAAATTGATTTTAAAGGGATACATCTCTGTTATCATAAATTACATGGTACATGTAAGTCGCTCAATCAAAGCAAATCTACAAGTAGAAAAATGAAATGATAAAATTACAATGTCTTTGGCTATACAAATTCTGTCTAAAATATAACACCCCGCCACCCCACCCAAAAGGAAAAAAAAACAACTAGAGAGGTAAAACTTGAAACGATGCATTGGCTCATGATCTACAAAGTGAAAAATACTGTAAAAGTACAATGTATATTACAAACATTGGAAATGGAAACAGGGAGACAGAGGGAGAACATTTATGAGATTGGCAACAGTGAAATGTTATGCCTTGGCTCACATAACGTGTTCACTTAAATTATTTTAAAGATTCATCTCCCCCTGTGCATACTTGGTCAAGAAAATACCAGGTCAACTGTGGTGAACCACTCTCTAATGATGCTGCCTGTCTGTTGCTAATGATTACCAAACCGCCATAATCTTGCAGATTGAAGAATGATAGCCTTTTCAAGTTTATTTTTATTTAGATTGCAGGGCTTCATATACGCCAATCGTTGAGTGGACCAATGAAATGAAATTGGAAAATTATAATAAAGCCCATATCTCCAAACATGTTTTTCTCTTCCCATGGCAACTGCAACTCTTTCCCCAATCACCAGACAACTTCTACAACAGTAATAACACTAAAGAATCACATTTCATTAATAGCAAACATTACAATACTGCCGCTTTCTCGGAAAGACGCTGTACCACACCACAAAGCATAAGAAATGACACAATTTATCACAATATCAGGAACCCGGTTTCCTTTTCAATTCCAAGTATGTTACAACAATTTTCTATCAGGATCACCAACACAATAAAAATTCCTTTCCTTTTCTATCCGTTCAATTCAATCAGCAATTGGCAACGTATCCCTAACAAAACAACAATTGAACAGAGAAACAGCTGCACAGTACTATAAACTAAGTTCACCTCTAGAATGTTAGCACAAACAGTTGCTGCAATGGCCTTCTCCGCAGCTTGGTTCTCCCCTGCAATGATAGTCAAGTTGGTAATTATCGGTTTCGAGTTGAAAGTAAGTTCTGCAAGAGCTGCCTTATACTGAGTAACAAGCTCCTGAAATGGCAATGGCTGGGGCTGATAACCGCCACCTCCAGCACCACCCCGGCGACCAAAATCATTGCTTTCAACGTCTCTTTCGTTTGTTCTAAACCTTGCAGACGGTAACGTCGTAACCCCAAAAATCATTTGTAGCTGAGGAAACTGTCTCGCACCAGAATTCGGAACCCGATCCAGCTCTTCCATCAATCGGGGCTTCTTCGGCCCTGGCTCTCGCGATCTATCGAACGGTCTACGCGAGTTCTCCATGCCCGCCAAATCAAACGCCCAACAACTAAACAAAAATAAACCCCAATCCTAACCCTAATTTATATACAATTGCGCGACAAAGATGTATAAACTAGATTACAAGATGAAAGTTGCTTCGCTGTTATTGTATTATTTACATCAAATCAGAACAATCGAAATAAGCGAGGAAAAATTACAAAACTGAAACAAAAAAAAAAAAAACAATTCTAAATTGTAAAACGATAACAGAAGCAAAACCCTAATTTCAGTTAGTACAATAAGAAGAAGAGGAGCGGTAGAACAGAGAGGGTTGAGGAGCCTTGAAAATTTGTTCTTGGGTGCGTAAAGAGGAAAAGAAGGGTTGGAAATTCGATAGGGAAGAGATGAAATAACAGTGTAAGAGTAAAGCTGGTTTTTCAGACAACGCCTCGTGATATTTTCTCATGTTTTTCAAGGAGGAGGCTATTTTAAATGGATGGATTTCCTTAATAAATTCTGCTTTTGTCCTTAGTTTGACTCCAAAATCTGTTGTTTTTTCTTATTTTATGTTTGATGGGACACTTACCAAGAGGTACGTGAGTGATACCATCTTCCAAATATGGTGAAAATGGTGGGTTTTTGAGTTTAAAACTACGTGTGACATGGTGCGTGATCGGAAGAAAATATCAACAAGTGCAACCAGATTACTACTAATTTTAAATTTCTTTTAACTTTACTTTTTTGTAAATTTTAAAATCGTTTGAGATATTGTTTCTTCCAAAAAAAAATCTTGTTGGGATAGAAGTAGATACAAAACTAAAATATACTAGCATTGTGTTTTCTTGTTAAATCTATATTAGAAGATTTCGAACGGATAAGATTAGCAAGGTGGCATATACCATGATTTTCTTTTTTTCACATGCTCTTCAACAAACCTTCAATTCATTTTGTAATTGAAAGGTCTTTTTATAAGCTTGATGTTAAATCTTATATAATAGTTATATAGTTTTAATTATTAGGGTATAATCACTTTTCGAAATTATCATAATTATAGAAATTGAAAGTTGTATATCAACGAATAAGTTGTTTATGTGGTGGAACATGTGGTATAGTACGTTGCTAAGTCACAATATGAGAAACTAAAATGTTTACACCACTTATAATCTTAATTACAAAGTTTAATTTCTGAGTGATGTAGTAGTATCTAGCACTTTCATGACAAAAAAGAAAAATAGTTTCACCGCTAAAAGAACTAACAAGTAACTTATTTTTATGCATATGAACCTTATTTGTGGGATCTCCAATTACAAAGGTTGGTTACCATCATGATGAAAATCACCCAAAGGGTTGTGACACGAGCCAATGGCAAGACCCAAAAGCTTTCTAAAAATGTAAAATAGGAATAGAAAATGTGTATAGACTTAACCTGTTTCTATTTGTATATAGAAGTTTAAATTGGGCTTGTATTTTTGGGCCCTTGTTTTTGTGAGATAATCTATTTAGACATTTAGGTCAATCTTCAAATACCAACCAAATGGATTAGTTGTCTTCTATGATCCAATCTTCTCATAGGCCAACACAAACGCACAAGCCAACTTGTACAACAGCCCAACAAGATGCCTTTTATGATTGGACCAAGCCAAAACGCAACCCAATTCCCACCCAGTTGCCTGAATGCATTATTCTCCTAGGTTTCTCCTTGACAAATACATGTGTAGTCCAATACACACCAACTTAAGTGTATTATCCTCTTTAGGCCAATTTACGTATACTGATAAGTGCCAAAAATCATGAAAGATTCATAGAGAACTTTGGCACTTTTGTTTGTAAATCGTGTTATCTCATATTGATTCTCCCTAAATCTAAGATAAATGAGTTTCAATTACATGCTTCCAAGTTTTGACTTAAAGAAATCACGTGATCCCTATTTTGTGTAATTTTTAGGTAAATTAAAGTAGAAGGAGGAAAGAACACGAGAAGAGTGAAAGGAGAAATCAAGAAACAGATAAGAAACTTTGCAGGGTCGCTCAAACCAAAGCAATTGCGCCCAAGCAAGAGCTTGGGCCGCCAATCTCGCCTAAGCGAAGAAGGATCTCGCCTAAGCAAGAGCTTGTGCAGTGGGGATCATCTTTTGCCGCCATTCTCGCCCAAGCGAGATTTGATGCTGCCAATCTCGCCTAAGCGAGAGTTCGTGAAGGAGCTTCTGTAGTTATGTGATTCTCGCTCAAGGTAGAATTGGGTCGCCTAAGCGAGACCCTTTCTTCATGCTGAAGTACTCTATCTCACCCAAGCGAGAGTTCGTGTTGTATATATATTATGGAAATTCATAACTGTAGACCAGCTGGGGAATTTTGGAGAAGAACTACAGACTTGCTGGTGTCAGGTTTTGCCAGGAAGACTTTCAATGTGGGACTTAGACTCACACTTGGATTCCTAACAGCTGGAACTGCGACCACAAGCAGAGCACAGATCATTGGTTTCTTCTTCTTGTTTAGTTCTTAGGATTTGATAGCTACCATGATTGGTTAATCTTCCTCTTTGGGATTGAATGTAATCTACTCGAACTTGGATGTAATTTGGTGAGAGCAGAGCACAGATCACAAATGATATATAGAAAGATATCGATGTATATTTTTTTCATCAAAAATTGAAAAAAAGAATGTGATTTTTTAGTTAAGCTAATATTTCTTCTTTGGAATATCTGCAAAAAAAAAATTCGAATTTTATCCTTTTACTATCATAAATTTTTTTCTTTGAATGAATATTTGTCTCGGGAATTCCAAGTCCTCTTTTCTTTTCTTCTTTTTTCATTTTTTCTATTTCTTTAATAACTACTTTTCTTTTAGTATTGAGATCCTTTATAGATTTTTTTTTCAATGAAAAATTTGTCGACTTTATCTTATTGTTCTGCTCTTAATGCTTGATTTTATCTTATGAATATGTGAGGAATCAATATTCAGGAAACTAATCTTATGAATTTTATACGCGAGGTATTTATTTTAACTGATTTCGTTCCTCGTGAGTTCGACACTCTACTTAAAAATCATTATACTACTTGGTTAGGAACTCAATATACACAATGGTCTCATTTGTTTGCACTTAAGCTATGAAGTCAATGCTTATAAACTTTTGAAATATCCTTAGGTTGCCCGATGTGGGACTTTGTCCCTCCACACATAAAAGATGTTGGAGCATTTCTAGTCATCTCTTGAGTGCATCCAAGAATGCAACATGCCAACCATCATGTACAATTATGTGGTGAGAATCCACACATCATTCACACAATGCTCATGAAGCTTGTGCAAATAAATGCTTGAGGTGAGCTCTACTATGAGACTTGTTTAAGTTAAAGCATAAAAGCTTAATGGCATCTCCAACTTGCTCATTCGGTCTAACCCATGTCAAAAGAGCAAGGCTTTTAACATGTCATATACTGTTTAATGACACCTTATAGATAGCGCTTGTTTCGACAAGTGTTATCTTTATATTTTCCAACAAACAACACTTTTACATAAAGAGTTATCTATGACAACACTTTTTCATCAATAGATAGTGCTTTTTCTAGTCACCAATAAATAGCGCTTGTTTGAACAAGCGTTGTCTATTTTCATTAATAAATAGAGCTATTTTAATCCATCAATAGATGGGTTTTCTGAAACAAGCATTGTGTATTGGTTCGATTATTACTTTTATATAATTTATTTAATTTTTTGTTCATTCCTTATCTTTTTTGTGTTACCTGTAGAAAACATTTATGACAACTATAACAACTAATAAAAAACTAACCAAATATGATTCAGATTGTAGAGTGAGTAATTTCACGGATAGTATTACGTCACCAATGGACAATGATGACCATGTTGATTAATTAATTAATAATTTGTGATTAATGTAACCAACAAGACATGAGCAATTTCACTAAATCCTCAACAAAAACAAACAACATAATTATCGTGACCTAAATGGTTTGAATGATGTTTAAAGTATTTCCAAGTTTTTACATGTTCATTGTACTTGTACTCTGTTATGTTAAAGATTTTCAATTCAAGCCATCCATCACCTTTCTAAATATGCTAACTAATTATATTATTTTACTCACATGCCCATACAATACCTTTGAACTTGAAATCAAGCAAAATCGAAATGAAGGGGCATTGAAATTCTTACATAATCACACAAAACTTAATGAAGTTTATATATTTTAAAAAAAGTATAAAATTTCATGAAAAAAATTAGGAAGAGCTAAGATTTTCGATACTCATCCATCATGTCCCATTTTTGGAAAACTAGGGGGCCAAAATACTTGACAAAACATTGTTCCTAACCTCCCCTATTTAGTTATATAATCGCAATATAAAAAAAACCTATAAGCATTTACTAATGAGATAAAAACATCAATCCTCCCTGACTTCAATGATTTGATTGTCAGAATATTGTTAACATCTGCAATTAGGAAAATACTACAACAAAGAAAATTTAAATTAAATTAGTCAATCAAAATCCTATTACCAATGAATTATATATACAACAAGATAACTTACATATATTGGAATTGCCCCTCCTTCACAATATGTGACAATTTCCTTGATATAACAACAAATGTAATACCCAAAATCATGGTCGTTGGATTGTTTGGGACACTAGAAAACCAAAAGTAGACAACATCAATATAATTGGTATTAGCCTTCAAATAAAACAACATCATTTGATCTTCAAATACACAATTGTAATCTACCTTAATTGATGTCCACTTGATATTGCTTAACTTAGACTTTCAAACCATAGATCCTCTTTGAGCATGTAAGGTTTATATAACCCTAATTAATAAATAAAAATAAAGCATATATAAGTAAAAAAATACAACTAAAAGTATATATATATATATATATATATATATAGATATATATGAATCACATCAAGGAAATTCTTACATGTCAAACAACTTCTTCAAATATTGCTTGATATTAAATTGATTATACCAATGCATGATTTCATTTCACTTAGTAAAGTCAACAACTACAAATTAAAACAACAATAAAAATACAATTAGTAAAAATTAAAGGACTAGTTAAATTATAGCATGTAACGTTTCATCCACCAATATAAAATATCTTGCAAAACAATTAAGATTTTCTATAACTAAAAATCTTAAACAAAAAATAAACTTCACATTATAGAAATGGACAAGTTAAGAATTTCAAGGCATTAGGAAAGATTTATAGGGAAGTAATCACTTTCCCATATTTGGTACAAGTTTTAGTAAACACGTTCCCACGAATTCAAAAGGAATGGTTGAGAAACCATTTCAAAAATTAAGAATGACTAGCTTTTAAATTATCTTTTATTATTATTAAATAAGTTTTTAAACATCATGAAATCGGTTTTCAAAATTAATGATCAATATTTTAGCCAGTTAAAGTACATATTTGTTTAATATTTTTAATTATTATTTGAGTAATTCTTTAAACCCTGATTTCATTAATTTTTTTTAAAGTAATTTTTCTCATTTTTTTATTATTTTTTTTCAATTGCAATCTCGATGAATGGTTTCTTTTGGTTAAGAACCTAATATAACAATAATGAACAAATTCAAAAATAAAAAGAATTGATACCTAGAAACTCATAATTAAACTAATTAAGCCTTTTGGTTGGTTTTTCATAAATAAAAAAATACCTTTTAGTTTATTATGTGTTTCCCTAACTTGCCGAAAGGAAATTAACATTTGATTGAAATTGTTGTTTTTAAGTAATTTCTCATTAAATCAGTTATTTCTTTTAAAAATGTCAGTAATTTGTATTATTGCAAACAGATACAATTAGTTTCTATATTTCAAAAGTTTTCAAGAAGTAATCATTAAATTATCCTACATCAAAATGAATATGTAATAGACTGGACCTAAACCTAAAATTGGGAGAACTATAGAGAAGCTAACTATATTATTCTAATTTAGGTTAAAAGAAAATTCTACATTAGTTTTTTATATTGATAGAGTTATTAAAAGTTTGATAACCTATGGTATAAGTCCAGTGTTTGATGGACTCAGTGTGGTGCCAATCTTCACCATGATGCATCTTGCTTCCATGGACTCTATCAGTAATGTTTTGAACATGGTGGATTTGTGTTGCAAAGAGATTAAACCACTTTAGAGGAGTTGATAATATTCTTATGCATAATAATAGACTTGACTATGATCACTTGACTCAAACATTCGTGCAAGGGATTCCTTTTTTAGTAATAACACAAGCCCAATAACTTGTTTATCTGCAAGTTGTTTCAACTCAGTCACAGTGAATAATCATCCAAACCAACATACTCTATAATCAAAAGAGAATATGAACAAGAAAACTAATCCAGTGGAACAACAGTCTAAGTCTCCTAAGTAACCCTTTGGACAACATGAATTCAATTTCAATGAGGGGAAAAAGGAGGGAGACAGGTAACACGTTATAAATGGGCAACTTAATGGTCCACCTAATGTTGTAATGTCAGCAAGTTGCAACTCTTCCGGTATACCCTTCCCACCAATCATATAAACTTGAAAATAAAGAACACCAATGGAAAAAGTATCACATAGCTAATTATGCCAACTTTCATTCATTAACATTAGAACAACTTAATCTATCAAAATGTGTGAGTATTTCTTGTGTTAATATTATTGTGGAAGGTTGTCATATAATGTTATTTAAAAAATAAAAATGCTAAATATAAGTACCACTATTGAAACGAGTCCTAATAGCCAAGGTAAACATTAACCAATCTAAATTGTAATTGAGCACAAGAAGATTTAGATCTAAAGGAACCTTTTATTTTTCTTGTGTAGAAGGATGTTTCATATTGATATTGGCAAAGAAATGATTTATATAATTGATTATAGGAAAATCACATTTGCTGCTTGAAGAAAATTGAGAAAACTAAATTATTGAACATTTTGTGGTTGAACATTATTTTATTCAACAGAACAAATATGGTATAATTTCTAATTCCTTTTGCATTATTTTATGACTTCATAATAAATAACTGCTTAGCCACAAGTTAAACGTATTGTCTAAACACATCATTTATTCTAACCAGATGCTCAACAAAATTCATAAGTCAATTATATGATTAAATTGATATTTGCAACAGAGGATTGGTGGAAGCCTAATGCAGGGTTGGGATCATTTGAAGCTAGGGCTGCTAAGAAGTTGGTTGCTTGTGCTCAAAATCTTAGTAAGTTTACCAATCTCGAAGAAAGTAAATGATTTAATGCTTAAATTCATAAACTATGCTCATATCATCATTTCTTATGTTTAAGTGCATATGTGTATGTCGTCATTAGAAACGATCATCATGAATGCTCATTAGTATTACCCAAATTGAATACTTCAATTTCTTGTATGCATATAATAATTGTTGTATACACACCACCAACATATCTTTATGCTCACAATAATAAATGAAGATGAACTAAAATTCAACGAAAGAGAACCAAACCACACATGTACAACTATGAATTGTGAAAGAAAATAATAGCAATGATAATACTAATAGTAATAATACTACTTTTTTTATAAATGAGAAGACTTAATACAAACAACTGAAAAGTTTCTTTGGGATTGTTTCAGTTGTCTTGTACTTTGCAGTTGTGTCCTCTGCCTTCCACAAATGTTCCCCTTTTTTGGCTTGAATAAATGTCCTTTTTCATGGGGAAAAACTAGAAACAAACAAAGATCATAAATGCTTCAAAATAGCCATTATATAAGTGAAACACAACAAAAGCTAAGATAATTTTTAACGCAAAAGACCACATTAGAGACACTTGTTACTACCATTAAAGGTTTTAAAAGACATGACAAGCTCATTGAACACTAAAATACTACACATAATTAGTACACATATAAGAAATAATAGGTTTAATAAAAGGTAATTGGATATTTTTATTCTATAAGTAAGTTGGTAATAAAACATGGTACCAATTTTTTATCCAACGTAAATGTTGCATAATGTGCTTCAACTGATCAATTTTGGACCATGGATCAATTATCCAAAGTAAAACTAGCAATATGAAAATGTGCCTAAAATAATAATGTGAATCATGAGTTTAGTAGCGAAGTGGTCATGTCCCCAAAATCAAGTTAGGTCATGCGTGACCAACTTTGTAAACCCCTAGAACAAACCTTCCATAAAAAATAATTAGCAAAAATAAGAGGGGATACACTATTATTTTCTCTTCTGTTAGTCCCTCTACCATTGCAAAACATGAGTTGCCCATCAATGGCTATTCTCTCCTCTCGTTCTTCCTTCTCATTTTTATACTTTTCCTCCAATTTTTTGCACTAAATTACACGGAGTTTGATATCCAGGTTTTTCTTTCAACGAAAGTACATATATATTCACATTGGTAGCCAAAATAGATGAAAAAAAAATAAAGAATGAACAAAATAGAAGGTTAAAGGAGAAAGGAATAGTTTGGTACTTTGAGAAGGATCGATGTAGTGTTGTTGCTCCGTCACCTTTAATTCGCTACCGCAAGACGGGAGAAGTGGTCTACCGCTATAAAAATCGCTAGAGAAGAAGAATGACTTTTCAAAACCCCTAATTGATCGCCCACTCGAAGAATGGATGTTGTTGTGGTTGGAGAGTGTGTATGTTGTTGTAGTTGGTGCATATGTTGTTGTTGTGGTTAGAGATGTGGATGTCGTTGTCGCCTAACAGTTGCAGATGAAAAGAAAACGTGGAGGAATGTATGCCGCAGAGGGTTGTAGATGAAGAGAAAATGTAAAGGGGTGTATGGTGCGAGGAAGTTCTTTTTAATACATAGATGACCCTCTTTTACTTAAATCGCTCTATTGATTCCACTTACATAGCCCTTGAATAAAAATCGCTTTTTATTTGGTTTATTTAAAATGATATTTATTTTTTTTAAATAAATAAAACATAAATAATGTCTTTTAAAAAAAACGTTATCTATATGTACCCATTTCGACAACATTTATTTAATAAAGGGATGTTTGCAATATACATGAAGATGCATTGTTGAGTGATTCTCTTGTATATGTGTGCGTGAGTCTTATCTTGAGCAAGTGACTTAAGTGGCGACTCCTCCACTTATCTCATGGAGTCTATTGAGCACTGTGGAGAGGAGCAAAAGTTTTCATTTCTCATGGGTTTCTTCACTTATCTCATGAGAGAAGGGAGTGGGGTGAGGAAACTTTGCACTTATCTTGAATGACTAATCGAATGGTGTTTTGAATGTAATGGATCCATTTATCTTGGCGTGGTCTCCAAGTGGCGTGGAAGCTTCCATCCTTATTTTCCTTCCATGGTCCATTCAACTTGTGTCTTCCTTCTTTCATTTCACATAGGGTTTGCAGTTTAACTAAGGCTTTTCGTCAAACAGTTGATGTGTGTGTTGTCCTCCTTGGAAGTAGCTCGTATCATGTGGTATCATGAGCCTAGTTGTGTCTTGTTTGTGAATATGAATTCTGCAAATGTGTTGTTCCTCTATTTGATGCATTTTTGTTCGGCCAACTTCCCTACATTCCATTTTAAGTGATGCATTTTCGTTCTTGTGTTGTTTTGTTTATTGAATCTATTTTGTTTTATGTTCAATCCATTTGTGATTTTTTATGCATTTGTGTTGTTCATTATTTTCCTACTTTTGTCAGCCTAATATAATTTTGCAGTAGCTTTTTCAACTTTGTAGTCCAAGTCTTTATAATGAATTCAATAGTCTTGTTTGTTTCCTTTAATCATTGTCAAGTTCTTGTGTTGCATATGGGTTTGGTCCATTATGTTATTTTCAGTCCCATTAGTGCTCTTTATTCTAAATCTTTAGTCATCCATATGTCTTTCTATTAATTGACTACTCAACATTTGTTATTGTCACACATAATTTGTTTTGGTGGAGTAGTGGGAATATGAACTTTTCAGTAGCAATAAATTAGTGAACAATTTTAATTGAAGGCCTTGTTTGACTTTCCATATTGGTGCTCCACTTTTGGGTTTGGTAGGACATATCTTATCCAATTAAGAGACAAGTCTTAACACTTTTAGTGAAGTGAGATGCAAGAACGTGTCTTGGGTGAATTGTTCCAAAGTTGATACAAGAAATGGTGAAATTAGTTTCCAACAGAGTCTGGAAGCGAGGCAGCAACATCTAAAATCTGGTCCCAACGGTGACAATTATTTATAAGTTCCTTGGTGTAGTAAAACACATTTTGCACAATTTAAAACGTTGGAAACAATTAGAACACTTTTGTGTAGCAGTGGAAGTGTGAAGCGATGGAAAATTGTTGCTGAAATATGGTGCAATACGCGACTTGTTTAGCTAGCCCATCAATTGGCTAATGGTGTGCATTCATCATTGAAATTATCACAAAGCTGCGATAGTGTAAGACCCGAGAAAATTAAATAGTTAATTAAATAATTATTAATAAATACGGGTAATAGAAGCATTTAAGGCATTTAATGCAGTGAGTTATGACGTGGAAAAGTACTAGCTCAATTGGTTGAGAGTACTTTGATTGTGTGAGAGGACTTGAGTTTGAGTCCTATGTATGCCAATTGTGTGTTATTTTGATTTATGCATTATTTTGATGATATACTTAAATGCTTGATGTGATAGTAAAATCCGATTTATGCATTATTTTGATGATATACTTAAATGCTTGATGTGATAGTAAAATCCTAAAATTGTAGGAGTTATCACAAATATGAATTGGTTGATTTGGTTATGCTCTTGATTTGGTGATTGATAGGTTGTGGATTTAAGCCTTGCTAAGAACCAAATTAAACTCTCTTTTTGGCTTAATTTTTTTTTTTTTTGCATGGAATTTCAAAAGGGAAGTGTAACCTAGTTGTCTAATAGGCCAGAAAACCTAGATTAAAATTCATTGAATAGCCATTAAGCCTCTTTTATGGTAATTTTCGTTTTGGTGGAGTAAACGAGTAATTATAATGGTAATAAGTTAGAGAGAGGGAGCGAATTAGTGAAGGGAGAGGTGTTGCATTGCGTGTGAACCTTGGACAGAAGGATTATAGTGAATTGGGATTGATTGCAGAGGGGGAGTGAGAAGGAAAAACCATCGTGGGAGTGGGAGCAAAGGCAAGGAAGCTTTTGGATTAGAGATACACACACACAAATTCGAATTTGAAGCAAATTCTAGGTAAGGGGAGTTGTTTCTGCGTGTTTTTAGTTGTAATCCTTATACTGAGCCTTGTATGATCGCAATTGTATGATTTCCATTCTGTTTGCATTGTTTTATTGGGGTTTCTAGATTTTTCCCAGAAATCGCTTGGCGGCCCAACCCTTGCCGCCAGGCGGCACATCAGAGGTGTGCCTTGTTCTTGATTCTGCCATGAACCGCCTGGCGGCGAAGCAGATCTGCCCGGCGGCGCAACGTTGTTCGCGTGTTTCTTTGGATTTGCTGGGTGCGCAGGGGTCATGGAGACTTCTGATTGTGATCTTGTGTATGATGCTATGAGTTAATAGTATGAAACTGTTAGAATTGGGGTTCCTGATGGTGCTTTGGGAATACTCTTTATGAATAACCATGGATGGAGTTGGGGTTTTTGGAATCGGTAGAATCAGAATTTGAATTATTGTGGTGCATAATATGTGCAACTTAGGGGAAATAATGTCATAGGAAGTTGGGTGGATAAACCATGAGAGAATTATTGTGTGGTATTCAATTTGGAGGCTGAATTGAGTCCTGGACGTTTTGAGCATGTTGTGGGTACAGCAGCCTGGGGTTTTTTCTGGGTTTTGGTGTATCGCCTGGCGGCAAGCTAAGTGCCGCCAGGCGATGACAGGGGCAGTGGCACAATGTTGCATTGATTTTGGTTGGTCGTGAGGGAAGAGGCTGTGAGTGATATCGGAAATTAAAGGAGGACACATTAAGAGATAATATACTTATGTAAGTGAGTATGGAAATGGAAAGAGGTATGATGGTATGACTATGTGATGGGTTGTTGATAGACGTGTTAAGGAAAGAAAGAGGGAAGGATAACATTAGTTAATAGTTCAGGTGTTGGAAGCATAGTACCTTGCATATGTGTTATTAAATATCTGTGATTATGATTTATGAGCTTTAAGTGTCCTTAGTGACTTGTAAGCTTAAATAGAAGACATGTGATTATGCAATATTGTGTGGGACAACACTCATGGCAGTATAGTGTGAGTGAAGTATGTTGTGAAGAGGTGTGATATTATTCCTAAACAATGGTATTTAGGTAGCAAATGGTGTACCTTGGGTACTGGTGTGGTGATTAATATTGATAGGAGAATGAAAGTGATGGTGGAATGGCTGGAAACTAACAGACTCTGATAAAACAAATGTGCAATACATCGTAGAGCATTCTAGATTTCAGAACCAACCAATTTGGGTGTCAAAACCAGCAGCATGGAGCTTTTGGTATGGTGCCTGGCGGGTAGCAGCAGGCTGCCAGGCGATAGGAACTGCAGGAGGGATCCCTGCATCGCGTGGCGTCTAGCGGCAAGGTGAGCTCCGCTAGGCGGTGACTGAAAAATAGTGGGGGCTGGAGGGCGTTGGCGCCTGGCAGTGGGAAGGTACCGCTAGGCGGTCTAGACCAGTTTCGCCTGGCGGCGCTAGGTGTCGCACCGGGCGAAAATCCAGCAGTTTATGACTTGTGTTCGTCGCTTTTTAGCAATGATGCTATACTTGGGTTGGGAGATGATGTGCCATGAGCGGGTAGGTTCATGGATGGTGGTTAACATGTGATGATATGAGTGAGGAGGTTCATATCGAGTTACTCTCGCGTGGGGATACGAGCGAGGTAGGTTCGTATGTTCCGTGCTCACGCTTGAGAGATGCCACGTGCGGGGCGGTACGAGGCTAGTGGATCACATGTGTTGGACTACGGGCGGGTAGGTCCGTAGAGCAGGACTACGAGCGGGGACGTTCATAGAGGCAGGACCACGAGCGGGCAGGTTCGTGTGAGCATCATATTCCCGAGTCCAAGGCTAACTATATGTGTGATTTGAAGGCTATAAAGCCTTGGGGTTAAGGTCTTGGCCAAGAACTAAGTAGGTTGAACTAGACGGGTGTATGATTTATCTGATGCTAATATATATATATATGTGTGTGTGTGTGTGTGTGTGTGTTTGTGTGTGTGTGTATTATTTTTATTTTCTCAGTTCACCCTTTTTGTTTGTGTATAGCGATGATCGTGTGATTCGTTACACAGAAGCAGATGTGGATACAGGTGATGCTGAGGACGCTCAGGCGACGGAGTGAGGGCTAGCTTGGGGATTAGAGCTAGGAGTTTTCATCTTATATTTATGATGTTTTTATTTATGATTATGGATTTTTGGAAATTGTAACGTCATTATTATTACTATCTTATAATTTTGGCGTGTGTTTAAATATTTGAAAAACTTTCCCGCGTTTGGGATTAATATTATCGTGACGTTCTATTTCATTTTATTTTATTTTATTTATTTATTTATTTAAATTGGTAATATTCCTTAGGGATGTTACAGATAGCAGCACCTCTCACGTCACTAGGTGAACTTTTTTAATCCCTTAGTGCAAAAGTTTAATCTTAAATTCCAAAAGGAGATTATCCATCTTTCAGCTGTGGTGATGATCACTTCCTTTAACAACCTGGTCCAGTTAGCACGTCAATGGACACTCTAATTTGGGATGATATTGTTCATTTTGTGGAATTCATAAGAATTGGTGTTGGTTCTACAATTTGGTGTGTTCATGATGTGTGCTTTAATGTAAATTTATGTCAAGGGTTGGTCTTCCTAGCATTGCAAAGTTAATGAGTTAGGCAAAAATGTGATTTATACTATTGTGATCATAGGAAAAAACATTGGACAAGAGATATTTATAACAAGAATGAATTTAGTGCCTTTAGATTCTGGATTGCCTTTTAAATTCAAAGAATTCAATTCTCAATATCATTATGTTTTCCAATGAAAATCAATAAGAGTCAAGGACAATCTCTTACAAGAGTTGGACTTTACTTGCCACATTTAGTATTTACACATGGACAACTCTATGTTGTTGTTTCTAGAGTCAAGACAAATAAATGATTGAAATCCTAATTCTAGACGAATGTGGAAATGTCAATACCACAACTAAAAATATTGTCTACACAAAAATCTTCGAAACTCTATAAAAGGAAATGCGTACAACATTTATAATACAAAAAATATATACACCTTCTTATTTTAAGTTTTATTTCTATTATAAGGTATGTTTATCAAAATTACGTTTTGAGGTACTTTTGTGGATTAATCGCATATGGAAGATAAGCGTTCATTACGAATAAAGGCCTTCTTAAATCAATCTAAAGTTTTGAGGTAATAAAAAAACTATTGAGATATATATTTAATTTTCATGGACATTAATATTTGAAATTTATATGTGTATTTTAATTTGGACATATAATATGAATGATTATTGTATCATTTTCTTATTGAAATATAATATTATATCATGCTTATAAGTTGTCCGGGTAAAAGAAACACTCATAAATTTCATATATGTAGGTTATTAACACATCTTGTGTATATTATCCATCAAACCTTACAAGTCTCTCATTTTCCTTGCACTATCATTCCTACACTCTATATGGCCACATTATCCTCGAACTCGACCAAAATTGACTTTAGCCGTATATATGTCAGTCCATTAGGCTGACATGTATCCAATTCTCCTCTTATCTAACTAAGGTAAATTGTGATGCCCCGACTACTATATTCAATAATTAATATTTGATAAAAAGATGAAATTAATTTTTTTTTGTAATATATATATCAATAATTTACATCTTTGTAATTGTTCATGAGATATTACAAAAATATGTATTTGTATAATATTAAGAGTTCTACATCAGAATAGAAGATTATCTATATTTTAAATATCTCCTCAAGATATTAATGTAAATTATCCACATGTCAATTTTCAAAAGATCCCCCAATAATATCCCGTATAACTCTCACTGAGTATGTTCCCCTTCTACTCATGCAATACGTATATATAAAAGAAAATTATGAAATGATTGAGGTACTTATAAGCCTTAAATATCAATCTTAATAAACTTAACAAACAATACAAACATTGGGGGCCTAAATTGGACCTACAACCATAAAACTAGATCTCGTTATATCAGAATATGGATCCATATTCCACTTCTGATGATCCATTATGAACATCAAAAGTTACTTTGGGAGTGATTAGGTAGTTGAGTAATTCTCATAAAAACATTGGTATACTCATAATTATTTATTTCTTGAGAATCCAATACTATATACAATTCTAAACTAACAAATGGAAACTTCTTCAATAAAATATTATTTCTGACTCACTTCTATTCAAATTTTTTTCTACAAGAGGTAAAAATGCTAACTGTCACAATATCAGAATTTTGAACCTTCAAAAATTAAATAAAAAAGAACAAAATCTCTCACTCTTTTCTTCTCACCCTCTGTATCCTACACACAAAAAACTCTTCTCTTTCATCTCAACCTCTTCAGCTTCTTCTATCTCTTTCTCACTCTCACACATTCAAACCTCTTCAGCTTCTCTCTCTTTCTCACTCACAGATAACACCATTGCGGACAAAATGTCTTCAGCTTCATCTTTCACTTTCGCACTCAAACATTAAGATCTATTTCTATTTTTGCTTTTTTTCGATTCTTCATCTCGATGTTCTTACCCAGATCTCGGTTTTGTTCAGCTTTCTAGATGTTTTTCACTAACATCTTCACATTTCTACTTATTTTTGTTTTCTTTTTTTTTTCTATTTTTTAGATGAATGAAATGAGTAGAAGATGGATCACAGCCAAGATTTGATTTATTTGGTTTTAGAATGAAAGTGGTATGTGAAGTTCATATTTTATCCATTTTTTTTTCAGCTTTCTCAACCAAACAATTCATCTTTTTACCCAGATCTCGGTTTTTTTTCAGCTTTCTCAAGCAAACAATTCATCTTCTTACCCAAATCTCGGTTTTGTTCAACTTTTTCGATGTTTTTCCCTAACATCTTCACATCTCTACTTATTTTTGTTTTCATTTTTTTTTTCAGATGAATGAAATGAGTAGAAGATGGGTCACGACCAAGATTTGATTTATTTGGTTTCAGAATGAAAGTGGTATGTGAAGTTCATATTTTATCCAGATTTCATTTTCTTCAGCTTTCTCAACCAAACATTTCATCTTTTTGCCCAGATCTCAGTTTTTTTCAGCTTTCTCAAGCAAACAATTCATCTTCTTATTATCCTTTTACCTAGATCTCGGTTTTTTTAGCTTTCTCAAGCAAACCGTTCATCTTCTTACTCAGATCTCGGTTTTGTTCAGCTTTCTCAATGTTTTTCACTAACATCTTCACATCTCTACTTATTTTTGTTTTAATTTTTTTTTCCAGATGAATGAAATGAGTAGCAGATCGGTCACGGCCAAGATTTGATTTATTTGGTTTCAAAATGAAAGTGGTATGTAAAGTTCATATTTTATCCAGATTTCATTTTTTCAGCTTTCTAAACCAAACAATTCATCTTTTTACCCAGATCTCGGTTTTTTTCAACTTTCTCAAGCAAACAGTTCATCTTCTTATTATCTTTTCACCCAGATCTTGGTTTTTTTCAGCTTTCTCAAGCAAACGGTTCATCTTCTTACCCAGATCTCGGTTTTGTTCAACTTTTTCAATGTTTTTCACTAACATCTTCACATCTCTACTTATTTTTGTTTTATTTTTGTTTTCATTTTTATTCAGATGAATGAAATGAGCAGAAGATGGGGCACGACCAAGATTTGATTTATTTGGTTTCAGAATGAAAGTGGTATGTAAAGTTCATATTTTATCCAGATTTCATTTTTTTCAGCTTTCTCAACCAAACAGTTCATCTTTTTACCCAGATCTTGGTTTTTTTTCAGCTTTCTCGAGCAAACAGTTCATCTTCTTACCCAGATCTCGATTTTGTTCAGCTTTTTCGATGTTTTTCACTAGCATCTTCACATCTCTACTTATTTTTGTTTTATTTTTGTTTTCATTTTTTGTTCAGATGAATGAAATGAGTAGAAGATGGGTCATGACCAAGATTTGATTTATTTGGTTTCAGAATGAAAGTGATATGTGAAGTTCATCTTATTTTTACTCAGCTTTCGGTTATTTTCATCTTATGTTTCCATCTAATTCCATTCTTCTTCAAACAGATTTTAGTACTTTTGTATGACTCTTTGTTTTCTCTTTGTTTTTGTGATCGATGAAAGTTTTCTTTCATATGAATGGCGTACAAGTTATTAGATAGATGAAATGTTTGAAGAATACAACAAAGGTAGAAACTTTTGTTCTTCTGTCTGCCAGATCAAAGTATTTTTGTATTTTTTTCTTGGTACGTTGAATGAAGGTTTTATTTCATATGAATCAACTACTTGAAGAATACAACAAAGGTTGGCTTTTTTTCTGTCATGAAGGAAGATTGATGATTTATTTCAATAATACAACCAAGGTAGAAGCTTTTCTTCTTCTCTAGAATCTTTTCTTCTTCAAACAGATTTTAGTACTTATGTATGGCTTTTTTTTTTGTGATCAATGAAGGTTATCTTTCAGATGAATGATGTACAGGTTTCTAGATGGATGAAGTGTTTGAAGAATATAGCAAACGTAGAAAATTTTGTTCTTTTGTCTGTCAGATCAAAGTATTTTCATATTTGTTTCTTGGTTTGTTGAATGAAGGTTTTATTTCAAATGAATCAACTGTTTGAAGAATACAACAAATGTTGGTTTTTTTTCTGTCATGAAGGATAGTTTTGCTAAATCGATGATCTGTTTCAAGAATACAACCAAGGTAGAAATTTTTCTTCTTCTCTAGAGTATTTTCTTCTTCAAACAGATTTTAGTACTTATGTATGGCTTTTTTTTTGTGATCAATGCAGGTTTTCTTTCAGATGAATGATGTTCAAGTTTCTCGATGGATGAAGTGTTTGAAGAATATAACAAAGGTAGAAATTTTTGTTCTTTTGTTTGCTGGATCAAAGTAAGAATTTTTGTATTTCTTTTTTGGTATGTTGAATGGAGGTTTTATTTTAGATGAATCAACTGTTTGAAAAAAAACAACAAAGTTATTGTCTGCAAGTTTTACCTCTTCTACAACACAACATCACAACATGTATGTATTACTTTTGTTTGAAATGTTTCATTTGAGAAATGTTATATAATGATTGTATCTAAAGTTATTTTTTCTATTCAAAAGGTTTCATTTGATAAAATTTATTTAATTTAATCATATATTACGCAATAAATTTTAATAAATTGTGCGTAAGTGTAGGAATTCTCTTAATTGCCAAAGATATGCAATCAATGTGAACCATCATGTTGGTTGTACATTTGTGATTGTTGGAAAAGTCATAATGAGAATTTATATTTGAGTGTATTTATATGTGAGTCTATAACTTTTTATTAAAAGTAATTTTTTAACATTTATTGATTTAACCATAATCTTTGTTATTTAATAACTCGTGTAAGTGCAAGATATGCAATAAAAAAATACTTAATGAGGTATTTTTGCAACAGTGGACTTTCAACAATTATGCGCCATGAATCACTAGGCGAAGTCCAACGTAATTTGGTGATAACAGCAACGTCTATGAAGATAGTTCGTGGCTGGAAAAAATGTTATGTCTTTCATTCACTAAAGGAGAAAAGTTCTGTTATTTTCGAAGTTGAGAGTGGAAAAGCAAGCATGCATGTAAAAGCTCTTTATAATCTACCATTACATTGTTTTAATATATGTAGTTTATTATCTTCTCAAAAATATCAAGTAACCTGTCATTTTTTGTTATTTTATATTTTATATTAGTTATGAACTTTAATAAAAGTAATGAACAAAAATAAATAATAAGAACTTTTTAAAATATTGTTCAACTTTTAAAGATATCATATTAATATGAATCTTTTGTATCACATTATATTCTTTAATAATATGAACTAAAAATCTATGAATGAAATTAATGGTTAAAAATAATTATTATAAATTAAATAAATAAATTTAAATTGAATTGAATAAATATTACAAATTAAATAAATTAAATTAAATTAGATTAATATTAGAAATTAAATGTTTTATCGTCATTAATGTTTTTCATATTTCAAAATTACAATTACACCACAAAATTTATTCGTATTACGAAATCCTTTCCAATTCCAACTCATGAAATCTCTTTGTATTTAAAATTTGAAAAGTAATTACTTTTGAAATAACACTTAATAATATTTGTAATTTCATTGATGTAGTTAATGACACACAAAATTGTCGTATCATTGACAATAGGTTTTTTTTGTAATTCAAATTTTTTTAAATATAATTTGGAAAATGATGAAGAAATTTATATTTGCAACAATGATAAACCTTTTTTGTATTCCAACATATATGATGGTTTACACTACTAAAAAAAAGATCATCTTCCAACATGTTTTGAAGGTAATTAATGGCATACCTAAGTCAGAAATGATTAACAATATATCATTTTCTTCACATTATCTAAATTTATTCACATTATTTATCAAATTTCTTTAGAATTTGTAATTTCGATAATAAATAATGAACTTTAAAATTTAAGTTTAGTTAGTTTTATTATATAAAGTATTTATCACACACAAAAAAATCTATTACATAAAATACTAACTTAACATAAGAATTTTTTTTTTAAGTTTAAGGTAGCTTCTTTAAGAAGCTTTTTCTTCTTCCAAGAAAGTAATTAATATTAACAACAATCAAAATTAACTTTTCATTCTTCCAATGTTACTTGAGTTATCTATCATTACTTATTAAAGAAATAGTGTTTATTGGACTCCATGCATTGCCAACTCATGCTTCTCAAAATTTAAGAAAGTTTTCCATCTTCTGATATGTCTTTCTCACTAATTATGGCATATTAAGAAAGTAAATATTTTTTGTGTCTCAATGTGATACATCTGCATAATTAAATCCTTCTAACAGTAATCTTTTGTATTATCATTTATAATTATAATTTTCTATCTTATCACAATTATTTACGTAATTTCTTGAAGAATGTTTGAAAAATTCTCACCTTTTGCAAAGTTTAACTTCCATAAACTTTTGCTCTTTTGAGGCATTAATTATGAACAAATAAAACTTTTCAACATTTCTGCAAAAAGCCTATTATGTTTTTATTTTGTAAAACTTTACATAGCTTCTTCAAGAAGCTTTGTACAATGTTGAAAATTTCTCAAATTTTTCAAAGTTAATCTTCCAGGAAACAATCTCTTATTACTCTGAAATAAAGAAACTTGTGTTCTTCCAAGTTATTAATTATAAAGAAAGCAATTACTTTTGGTTTCTCAATTACAACTTGGAATATCTACTTTCAACACATTTTTTTTTTATTCTGACAACATTAATTATGAATAACTTTTGACTTTGCATGTTCCCACAAAATGAATTGATGTTAGAAAGAATATCAAGAATTTCTCTAAATATGAATAATAGTTATACCAATAACCCAATTACCGCAAATAAAAAACTTCTCACTTTCTCAAGAATTGTTAGAATTGATGCACCAATATTTCACAACCAAGAGGGGGGGGTGAATTGGTATTAACAAATTTTGCCCAGTTTTAGCACTTTTGAAACTGTTTTGATAAAAACATTTGCTTTTGAATCAATTGAAATAGTATGGTTTGATGCTTAATGTATGGAGCATTTATACTATGACAAGATATAAAGAGAAAGAGATAAAGCACACAAAATTTTTATACTGGTTCGATTCTTAAGAATCTACATCCAGTTCATCTAGCAAACCATAGCTAGAGATATTCACTATATCACAAGAATTTCAAGATTTACAAATACACTTGATAAATCTAAATTCTAAGATAAAGGAACACACACGCAAGGCATCCACACACTTGCACAACCACACAACAACAAGACTATCACACACACTTGCTTTAGACAGAAAATAACCAAAACAAACAGTTTCAAATTGTATCAAAACACAAGAACAAAGCCTACAAAATGGATTGAGTACACCTTTTCCAAGACTGAAATTTCTTCTGCTTGCCAAGTCAAAATTGAATGTGTTTTGATAGAATTCTTCAAGAGGACCTTCCAAGATAGCTCCAAGAACCTGTTTCACACTTCTCTTTCTTTATTTTGATTGAACAAATTTAGCTTCAGAAAGTGCAGAATCTGTTTTTATATAACAGCTGCAATCAGGCACAAACCTAGTCGACTACATTAGTTGGCTAGTCGACTATCGGGAAGTGCAGAAACTGTTTTTATATAACAGTTGCTATCAGGCACGAACCTAGTCGACTACATTAGTTGGCTAGTCAACTATCGGGATAGCAGATTAACATTTTCAAATTATCACATGGTAGCAGAATAACATTTTCAGATTATCACATACATGTCATGTTAACCATTGTCATGCTATTATGGACATCATCAAAAACATTTCAAATACACTTAATCAGCAACAATCTCCCCCTTTTTTGATGATGGACAAACTTGCATAGAACAACAAACCTTTCTCCCCCTTTGGGCATGATCAAAAACAGGGGGAAAAAACAATGCAGAAAATAGTCAATCTCAATGAAGTATATAGCTAAAAGCATTCAAAATCATGGGCTTCCTTTGCTCCCTCTAACTTGAAACCCCCTATATGATGAATAGGCCAATGAAATCATAGAATGTCATAACTATGGAATGCATGTCATTATATAATATGGTATCAAAGTAAAATGCAGCAGACGGGGATAAGAGAAATTGAAATATCAAAGTACAAGCAACGTTGTCAAATCAAGTAAAAAGAAAAGAGCAACATGGACTTAATGGGAAAACCAAATACAACAAATTTTATCATATTAGCTCTAAGTACAATCAATCACAAAAGAACAATCTTGATCCCAAAATCTAGATGCATGGTTACCCCTAGGAACAAACACCGAAACAACACACACACATTTCTCCCCCTTTTTGAACATTTAGAAAAATAAGGGGCTGACAGTAAAAAAATATGCAAACTATGAGACATATTCAATATCACTACCACAAATAATTATTCAGAAAAAGATGCAGCATAGCAAGGAAAAACATGATACAAAATATGTATGCAACATTCAGCTTATACAACATATAGGCAAAAGAGATATCCTATTTACGCTTCTGAAACTAGATCATGCAGTGTACATGTTAACACCAATTTAAGCCAAAATGAGAACAAAAGGAGAAAGATAGAAAGATTACAATCCCATTAATCAGACATTTCAGCTTGTGGAGATCCTTCCTCATCATCAACAATGGTAGCGGCAAATTTCTTTTCTTCTTCCTCAAACGCATATGAAGGTTGTGGGAAGGATGAACAACAACAACACAGTGAAAAGGGAATATAGGTAACTTACTACAACTTCTCAAGATTAGGGTTTTAAAAAGATTGGGAGTTTTGAAAACAATTAGAGAATGGGGATTTAGGGTTCTGATCTTATTTAGGTATTTGGTAGTGTTGTTTATGACTTTTGGAATTAATTTGAAAGTTATCTCAAAAACTTTACCAAACCAAGTTTGTTGTAGAAATAGTTAACTAGGTTATTAATCTAGTCGAATAGGTGCGAATTTGGACACAGGAATACAAAAAATTACGTGACTAATTAACTAGCAAGTTGACTATTTTATGCAGAATGAGAAAACCTGATGCAGTATGAAAAAATAGTTAACTAATGAGTCGACTATGTAATGCAGAAATAGAAAAATTGGTGTAGTTGTGACAAATCTAGTGCAGTATGAAAACGATATTTAACTAGATAGTCAACTTTATTTGCTGCAGAATGGTAAAATCTGATGTAGATTTTTATGCTGTAAATGTGAAATCAAGTATGCCTAATTCATTAAAATGTTGAAGAATAACAACATAGATGCAACAAAACAATTTGTATTTGTAGGAAACACTTTTAGTGCAAAAAGATTATTTTTTATGTCCTAAGAAACATCATCAAAAAGTATTAAAAGTTGTTTTACTCACGCAGGGAATGATTGGAACTTTTCTTTACTTGTGCAGCCCAAAAAATAATACCACATTGATTATTAGGCTTTTCCCAAACCTTGCAAGACAGTTTAAACATATGATGCAAGTATCCAATTGAATTTGGGTCCTTTCATGTTAGACAAAACATTTGAATTCTTGGCTATCCATTTATATTTACCTTCAGGAACACCATGATTCTTAAAGTAGCATTTATTTGATGTATGACCAGGTTTGCAACAGTAAAAGCATACAATAGAAGATGGTTTACTCATGTTAATGAGTTTCCTTGACTCTAGTCGACTATTAAGTTGATTCTCGTGTTCTGCATATCCTATGCCTTCTCTGTTCAGTACACTTCTTTGGGAACCTAGCATAGCATCTAGATAATTTCTTCCTAGAGGGAATCTAGTTAAGGTACTCATTAGATATTTGATTCTCTCTAATTGTTTGGAACAAATTTCATAATTAAGCACACTCTTTTTGCAATTATCACTTTTATGCTTTTCAATATTTTCAAGCTCAGTTTTCAACTCTTCATTTTCTGTTTCAAGTTGTTTTAATCTATTTTCAAGCCACCTATTTTCACCTTTATGTCTGTTATTAGAGTATTGCAACTTTCTAGACTCTTCATTGAACTCATTATATACATCAAGTAGTTGATAGCACCTATTTTCATAGATTTCATCAGTAGATTCAAGATCACTTACACTACTGGCAGAGGAATTTGTATCAGCCATCAAACACAGATTTGTTTCTTCTTCATGGTTTTCACTTGAATCACTAGAGGTGCTGGAGTCATTTTCCTCCCAAGCAATATATGCTTTCTTCACTCTCTTGGACTTGTTTGTGGCCTCACTCTTTTCCTCCAATTTCTTTTTGATCTTGAGAATTGGACAATCAGGTTTGATATGACCAGATTTGCCACACTCATAACATGTTGGAGTGCTAAATGATGACTCTTGCCTCTTGGAAGGGAATCTTCTATTTCTTGCAGCTGCAGATTTTGCATTAGATTTATTTTTGTACTTCAAAAATCTTGGGAAACGTTTTACCATCAGATTTAATGTCTCATAATCAGAATTTTCATCCTCCTGATCTGTTGTTTCTTTATCTTTGTTGGCTTTCTTCTGCTTTCAATTTCTGCAACAACATTTAATGCAATGCTTTGCCTTTTCTCTCCTTCCTCTTCCTCTTTTAGACGTCCAAGTTCCAATTCATGTTCTCTTAGTTTTCCAAAAAGGGTTGCCATACTCATTATGGTGAGATCTCTTTATTCAAAAATTGCAGTGACCTTAGGCTGCCATGCTCTATTCAGACTTTTCTGTATTTTGATATTCAGTTCTTCCTTTTCAAAGACCTTTCCCAAGGCTATGAGATGATTCACAATATGAGTGAACCTTTTTTGCACATCATAGATTGTTTCTTCAGCC
>Ga0214542_1001609_pt1 | contig 46445 bp, 20 predicted proteins | sample CNSS1metaG_FD_160096 | JGI IMG/M metagenome (GOLD analysis project Ga0214542, IMG submission 160096) | Root nodule microbial communities from cowpea collected in UCLA plant growth center, Los Angeles, California, USA - CNSS1 | ecosystem: Host-associated > Plants > Roots > Nodule | place: USA... | reverse complement strand
TTTTTTTTATTAACATACATTATTTTAACATAATTACATAAAGGTTATGATAAGATAAAAAATATATTGGAGATGAGAATGAGTTTAATGACAAATGAAATAATTAAAAGAAATAAAAAATAGAATACATATATATATGAGTTACTTGATTAATTGTGAATATTTTAATAATTTAAACGAGAATGAAGATATGGCGGGGACGGGTATTATGGCGGGTATATGTACATCCCCATACCCATCCCCATACCCAATTGAAAAAGTCGGGGATTCCCTATACCCATACCCATACCCAATCAATGCGGGGATTCCCCGTCAAAACGGGGACGGGTTCGGACAATACCCACGGGGACGGATTTATTTGCCATCTCTAGATCTAACATGGACAATTTAGACGCGAAAAAGTGTACTAGAGAAAAAAAAATTATCTTACATAATTTTTTATGTTTTAATTAGTCATAATTCGATGGCAAAACTTCCTTTTTGAGATTTTGTTTTTATTTTAAGTTGAGATGAAAATGTCAGATGTAAATATAGAATAAAAACACATTAGACTCAAATAAAAAATAAAAATATAATGTGAAATTTAAGATACTTAGAAGAGAGATCGAATTAAATAATAGTACGATTACTGTGAGGTGTCTTTAAAAAATAAAATAAAATTGCGGAAAGGAAAAGGTGAAGCCATATATTTTAAATATTAAAATCACTATATTTTAAGCAGAGGCGGACCTAGGATATTTTAAGCCACGGCTCCCCCATTTTTATTTTTATTTTTTTATATGTATTTATATATTTTTTAAAATTATATTATATATTATTTATATTAAAATTATATTATGGAAAATTATAATAAAAGATAAAATAAAAAATTTTAATAGAGACATTAATTTATAAAAGAGATTAGGATTTTTTTTTCTGACTATAAGATCTTTCCACCATGTAAATTATCATGAAAGTGTATGAAGAGAGATAAATAAAAATAGATAGGTTGGAAACACATAGATTGAGATTCATGTATACATTCTTGCATGATCTCTCACAAATCAAGGTTAATATCTTATTATGATTTATGTATGTTAGTTTATGATTCTTTTTAGGATGTTTCTTCCAAATTAAGTTTATCCCAAATTAATATAAACCATAATTATAATTTTAGGGATTCTTTTATGAAATTGGTATGAACCCTAATTATAATTTTTCCTAAATTATTATAACCCTTAATTATGAAATTTACGGATTTTGTGTTTTTCGCTACCTATGGTAATTTTTTTTTTAAGTTTTGAATTTATATAGTATTGCTTATTTAATTAAAGTAGTATGAGTTTTGTTATGTTTTGCATTGTGATAATTGTGATTTGTGAATGTAAATTTTATTTTTTCTAAATAGGTAAGATGTGATAAATTTATATTAGAAAGATTATGATAAAAAGTAAAAAAATTGATTCCTTTTTTTCAAAGGGGAAGGTTTGTGATGAAGATGAAAAAGAAATGCATTTACGTTAACTAAACTTCAGAAATTTAATAAGAATCAAAAATTTAAGACAATATAAAACAAATATCTAAAGTTCTCAGAGTTACATATAATGAATTTAACAATTCATTAGAACGTGATCTCGAAAAAACGACATCAAATTTGACAATACCACCAAATCAAATTGATGAGATACGAATGACTTGTCTAAAATGATATTCATGAATTGGTATCATGATATAATAACATGATATAATAGCGAATGATAGTAATATTTTTTTGAATTCTACTATTATGTGTGTTTGTTTTAAGAGAAGGAAATGAAGAGAAAAAAATGAATAATTTTTCTTCTAAAAGAAATTATATATAACAAATCTAATTTGGCCCCCCTATAATTTTAGTCTAAGTTCCGCCACTGATTTTAAAGACAGATAAATAACATACAAAAAATTGGTAATAAATAATAATAGGATAAAACTATATCATCCACAATTTAAGCTTACAAATAGCATGGAGTAAAATTATAGTAATATTTTCTTTAATTTTCAAGTTTTTTTTTTACTGTTTTTTAATATCTTTTTCACTAAAAAAAGTGTTTAAAGTAAATAAAAAAATTGTATAAAATATTAAAAAATGCGATTTATGTAAACTAGGCAAAGAGCGAAGGACAGGGAATTATTTTCCACGTGGCACAGCATCCAACGGCTGAGAATTAAGGAGTTGCCTTGTATCGTGGATCAGACAGAGGGTGTAGTGTACCCTAACAGATTAGTAGTGGCAGTGTGATTCGCTTGAACTGGTCTCATTAGAGAGAGAAATAGAGGCATCAAAGTGAATAAGGCAGAAAAGCCCTAACTCACGCATTTCTCAGAAAGCTGAACGAACAAACATTCATTCTTCACTCATGGCACTCTCTTCTCGTCTCTTTTCCAAATCCAAATTGGTATATCTCATTTTCAATCTGCAATTCCTACTCCATGCATTATCGTACCGATTTTCTTCACATTCTTGTTTCTGATTCTCTCGTTGAATCTCGGGATCTGCATTGCTTTCAATACATCTCGCGCTCTCTGATTGTCTGTCTCCATGGTTTTAAATCCAATTTAGGTGAAAAGGGACACTTCACGCTTTATTTCGAGGGTTAACATGTTGTTTATCAATTTCTTTTGGTCGATTAGGTTTTTCTGTCGTCGCCCGATTCTATTGATTGGGGGAAATAACTTGCTTGCACTCTAGGAGTTGTCGATTGGAGGGGTTGTTTGTTTGTCATATTGAGTGTGTAACTGTGTTTGAATGATGGTTAATACGCGTAAATTTTGTTGGTTAATGTGAAAGTGACTGTGCTGGTGATTTATCTCATCAGAGTTTCAGAATTGTGGGGTGAAATGAATTATATGAAACTGGTGTTTCCTGGATGGCTAATTTGCATTGATTTTGTTTATTAATTTGAAAGCGATGATGTTTGTGGATTATCTATATTTTTTGCAATTTGCTCATTCTTCGCCGTTTCTTACAGATCTATGGCAGTCAAATGCTTGTGCAAAAGGAGTATGCTTTTCCAGTTCGCCACTATGCTAAAGCGTCCGCCCCTCCTGCCCTGAAGGGAGACCGTGAGTTCTATTGTGCAGTTGTATATTTTTTAATATATATGTTGATTTGATCTTCAAAAGAAAATTTATACTTTTTACCAAGTGAAAAAGAGGCACTATTTGCATCTATATTAAAATAAAAAGGGACAGGAATTACATAATAAATAGTTTGTGATTGTGTTGTGCTGTAGGAGGATGAGTGATTTAGAAAGTGTAAATAAGATTGCAAGAGATAAATAATAGTGGTAGTTACAGGGTTAAAATATGACATACAAAATGTGTATGTGTATACCAAGATAACGTATCCCCTTGTATATTTATGATTATAGATGTTGCTTTTTAGTAACATACTATTTGATTGAATGGAAACAGAAATGCTGAAGAACATTTTTGTGGAAGTGAAGAACAAATTTGAGACCGCCATTGGAATATTAAAGAGTGAGAAGATCACCATTGATCCGGAAGATCCAGCTGCTGTTGCTCACTATGCAAAGGTCATGAAAACAGTTAGAGAGAAGTGAGCTTCTGCCTTTCCTTTGTTGTTTTGTCATACTATTCTGCTCAATACTTATTTGGTTGTAACTCGTAATCTCTGAAGCAGTCTATTTAACTGTTTTGATTATGTTATCCTACAATCTATTGTGCATTCTACAGGGCAAACTTGTTGTCAGAGTCCCAGGATATCCTAGCCACCATTGAAACTGAAACGCAGGATATTCCAGATGCTAGGACCTATCTTTTGACTTTGAAGGAGATAAGAACCAAGTGTGTACTGATATCTGTTCTACTCCCTTCAATTTTTAAGTAGATGTGATGATTGTATGTATTGTGTGCCCTTTAGCTTTTTCATTCATACAAAGTTCTCGTTATTTTTTTTTATGTAAAACGATTCTTTGAATTCCATGTACCTTTTTGAATTCATTATGAAAAAATAGTGTTATTTGTTTTCAGCCTCTGGTTCTAAAAATTGCCTGTTGGCTTTGTTTTTTTCTTTAAATTATGACAAGCCTAATTTATCATCCTGGTTTACCTTATTATAGAATTGAAATAAAAGGCAACATATGGCACAAGCATCACTTGCTTCAGGATGCATTAGGTTCTTTGTTACATAAGCTCATATTTACGTGTTCAAATTTTTTACAGGAGAGGTCTTACAGATGATCTTGGTGCAGAGGCTCAGATGATAGATGCACTGGACAAAGTTGAAAAGGAGCTAAAGAAACCTTTACTGAGAAATGATACGAAAGGAATGGACCGTCTATTGGCAGAGTTTGATAAGATTAATAAAAAGTAAGTTCATAAGCTGGATATCTTTTTGATATGTTAGGTTGGATAATATTAAGTGACATCTAAGTTCAAGCTTTGAAATTTTCATCTGTGTTTATCTTATTTGACTTGCATTTTCATGGAATTGTTAATGATTTTATAAATATTTTTATTTTGATATTATTGAGTGGCCATATGCACCCTCATTATGGGAAAGTTCTCATTACATTAGATGGCAGAGGGTACAAGGATTTTTGTAATAAGATGTAGAGAAGGAAATTTTACTGAGTATGTAGAAGCAAGATTCCAGTAAACACATTCAATTTTCAAAGTTTTACAGGTTTTTGTCCTTTTCGTAGACACTGGAACTTGCATCGCATTGTTTACTTGTAGGGAATTGTACAGCCTATTATTTGTCAGTTGTGTATTGACCTACTTTTATTGGCGGGTATTCCATTTCGTTGTTTAAATTTCTCATTTGCTAGTGAGGATTCTTCGGCTTTTTATTCCCTTCAGTTGAGTACAATAAATTGATGGGCTTTAATTACTTTCTCTCATTCTTTTTTGTTCCTCCTTTGGTGGTGCCACCTTAGACTTGGAGTTCAAAGGGAAAATCTACCAAAGTATGAAGAGGAGCTTGAACTTAAATTAGCCAAAGCACAGCTGGAGGAGCTGAAGAAGGATGCTCTTGAGGCAATGGAAACTCAAAAGAAGAGGTATTTCTGATGACTTCATTTTATTGTCCTTATATTTTCCCTTTCTTCCTAATTCTTCTTTAATTCTTTTGGACAAGGAACACCATTAATAAGTACATATTTTCTGCTTAAATTTTAACGCCCAAGTCCAGATGGAATGATGATGCTTGGGCTTTCCTAGTCTTGTATCTGTATTATGGCTTTTCAACTTTGAAGTTAAGAATATAGCACGATGAAAAAATAGTTGATGCGTTGGAAATTTGGCTTCTGTTTTCTCCTATACTGTTAGAAAAGGCTTTTTACTCGTATCACTAGGTGCAGTAGGATGATAGAAGTTCTAAACCATATGTGATTTATTTTGCTTTGTCTGTTTTCCATTTCAGGGAGGAATTCAAGGATGAACCTGACTCAGTTGATGTGAAAACTTTGGACATCAGAAACTTCCTTTAAAATGTCTTAAAGATGTTTGCATACATTAGAAATTATTGCATTTGGATAATGATGAAGATGTGTTTCTTCAATAAGTAGACACCACTGGTTTTGAAGTGTAACGTTGATGCCAGTTTGAAGATTGAGTTTCTTCAAGGTCTTTGTATTTAAATTCCATGTTAAACTGGAAGCTGAGGCGATCAATTTTTTCTTGAATTTTCATGTCACATTTCCCAAGTCTTTATTCCTATTGATATTATGCTTGTTCCCAATTTGGATTCCATCGGTTTCATTAATTGAAATTGCGCGACCAAGTCAAACAACCTTGCAACGTTTAAAATGAAGTGTTACGGTATCAATCGTCAGATTTTGTTGCATAATTTTTTTGGACAGAACATGCAAGTTTACATATTCATCATTTAAATTTTGTGTCAAGTTGTTTAAATTGTGATTCCTGGCGGAGATATGTAGGTAGAAGGATAGTAAATTTAAAATTGCATGTGCAGTGTTACAATTTACAATAGATCACGCTTAGAATAAACATAAAATCACTGTTAAAATTTTATACTTTTGTATTGTTTCAATTCATAAATTGTAATACAGATTTCAATTTAATTTTATATAACATTCTAAATACTAAATTAAGAAACACAGTGTTAATTAGTATCATGGGAAGTGTTGTACAATAACATTATGGAGATTAGTCAAATTTTCGGGTTTTAAAATATGTTTTTAAGACTTTTAATCCGAATTTTTTGGTTGAGACCCTAATTTTTGGTCTTATATGAAATATGAAGTTTCGCTCATTATAATTTTTCAATATTAACTTCAGTGATTAAAGTTGTTTTATACATTTTCCTATTTATCCTTTTTCTTATCAGTAAAAGATAATTAAAATATAGGAAGCATTTTGAGTGTTTTAATCCATATACAGATCGAAACATTTTTAGTGTGGTTGCACGTTGAAAAATTAATTCTAGTCGAGTCGATTTCTATTAAAAGAGAAGCTACTGTTACTTGTTTTGTATCGTTTAACGTAATTTTTTAACTTCTAAATTGATTTTAAAATAAAACATATAATATGTTAGAAAATAAAAGGTTAAATATGTTTTTGATTCCTTAACTTTCGGTACAAATTATAATTAGTCCTTTTTTGAAATCTTAGTCTGATTTTTTCCTCCAAGTTTAAAAATATTTGGATTTAACTAATATTTTTAAGTTTATTTAACGTTTTAAACACGTTTTATAAGAGCATTTGAGTTATTTATTTCGCTTGACACATTTTTATTTCAATATTAATTAAGAAACTTATAAAACACGTTTGAAATGACTAATTCCAATTATTATTTAAAATTAAAGAAAAAAAACATATTTAATCTAAAAATAAATTTTCAATAAGGAATCTTAGTCTACTGTTACAAATATAGTGTCAAAATAAAAACACTAAGCGATAGCCTATTGTAGAAAAGAATTATCCATTTACTTTGTTCAACTGTTCACAGTGGCTCCTGCAAGATCCATTCCTATTCCTTTACTCAATTCATTCTAAAAGCCATGACATTCTTTGAGGGCAACGTAAGAGGAGAATGAGGATTATGGCTAGAGGGCTTTATAGTAAATTAACATTTTAAAACAAAAAAAGAAAATATATATAAACAAGAATCTCAGATGATGATTTTCAGTGTGTTTTTGTAAGACTTAGAGAGAATCCCAGATGTCTCTGAATCTGCAACTGCAATATGTTGAAACATTCGGTTTTAAGTTTCTTCATAACTCTTTATCTGTTAATGCTTTCACTTTTCCTTTTCACCTTCATACCCTTTGCTTTCTTCCTTTCCCCTCACTGCCACGCACTCACACTCACCCTCGCTTTCGCCCACGCACAACCGCATTCTCCGCCGTGACGGCGGAGCAGCCACCCGCGCCGCCGGTGAGGATGGTAGCTGTCGCTGGCCACGGAGCTGCCAGCCCTCTTAAGTCCGCATCCTGGGAAGAAGTCATGCTTCACACTGTTACGTACCTTCTCTTTCCCTTTTTCATTGAGCTTCAGTTGTTGAAAACTGATTTTTTTTTATGAATAATTCTAAATCCTCTTAGGTTCTGTATTTTCAAGACTTTAAAAATATTTATTTTCTATTTTGCACTTTCTCTACAATGAAAGAGTAGGATATAACTTTATTTATGTACCTGCAATACAACATCCTATATTAAAATTTTCCATATTGAAAAATGTTACGTTACTCTTTTTCTCTTTTGTTTTTAATTTCCTTTTTAGTTTTTACAATTATGCAAACTTTACCTTTTAATCTTGTATGCAAAACTATTAGTTTCAGTGCAGATTTTAATTCTTGTACGTAAACGAGTGAAAACGCATACTTTAAGATATATTGAAAAATAAATGGAGTGCTTGCAAGAAAGTTAATAGTTATATAACTTATGAACTGAGTAAGACATAGCTTTTTAAGAATTTACCAAATGTGAGCCTGTGTGGGACTATTTGCAGAGGAGAGGAAAGGGGAGGAATTCAGTGCACTGAGTGAACATGTGTAGCAGAAATGACATTTTTCATAAGTTTCATTGTAATTTACTTTGGCCTCGCGTGGATTTTTTTGAATTACATGGTTCTTCAGTAAACAAAAGTAACAGAGGACAAAGAACATGAAAGAAGAAGCAAAGCTGCCTCATACATCAACATATCTGTCAGGGAAATCTCTTTGAAGTTGTACACTTGACAACCAAATGAAGATAATGTTATTTTTGCTATACATTTAGTAATGGGTTTAGGTAAAGTGAATTTAGAAATAAAAATTGTGCTCTTGTGCTTGTTATGTTATTATTCTTAGAGCTTGCTGCTTTAAAATATGCTGGATAGCACGCAGCTTTTGCCTTCAATTAGAACGTATTCAGATCATTGACAGAAATCTTTCATATTTTGGAGTGATGTTTCTAAATATACGTGTGGTACGTTTCTTTGTCATAATATTCTGCCATGAATATAGTGTGGTTAATTTTTTGATTTGGTCCAGTACCATTAATATTTCCCTTCTTTTATCAGGCAAAGAGACTGAAATGGGTTGATGAAGGGTATGAGCTTCTTGTATTTACTGATGAATGTATTGTATCTGGCGGAGAAATGTCCACGAGACTTCAGAAAGAATTACGGGATGCGGATATATTGATGATTATTGCTGTTACAAACAAGGAATCAGTTGAGTGGATTAATAACAACAGCAAAACTATTGAAAATGTAATATGCCTCGAGTCTTCATCGGATTTGAAGAACAGACTAGGAGGCTATGATGTTCCCAGTGGAGTGAGAGGTAGAATATTTGGAAGTTTTTTTGGAACTTCTCAATCTGGTAAAGCTAAAGAATCTTATGAAGTAGTGCAGACAGTATCTGAAGCATGGGATCGACATAATTCTGATGATATAAGGTTCTGTTTGCTGGTAATAATCAATGCATATATAAGGCCTGTTCCAGTATTGAATAATTTGAGAGCTAAAGGTTTTTCTACCCTAAACTGCATGTTGAGGAACTGTGGTCGCCAGGTACTAAATTGCTTGTTGGATCCCAATTGTAGAAAAGCTCTTGAATGCTTGAATCGGTGTAGCCCTGTTGATCAAGTATGTAACTACCGATGTATTGCTTCATATGAAAGTGCAAATCTAGAAGCCTTTTCACTATGTGTATTACAGAAAAACAACTGTCTTGAGTTGGAAGCAGAAGTACCTGAAAAACCATATGTGCCTCCAATGATGAAGTTTCGGGGGCAGAACCTAAGTTATGAAATGGCAGAAGATCTGTTTGTGGGATGGTTGGGGAGTTTGCAGTGGAGCTGGCGTGTGGTGGCAGGGCAGAATCCAGCATATGATCAATTTCCATGCCAATACCAACTGTTCTATAGGGGAAAGGCAAAAGGGTCATTCTGGTATGAACCAGTGTTCCAGGTAAAAACATTGGAAGGTGAAATGGTGTGGAGGAGGAGAAAATATAGGGTGAGAAGGGGCAAGGTACCTGGCACATTCTATTTCAGTGTATTAGACAATGGAGTTGTTTCAAAAGAATTTTGGACAATTGTGGATGTGGCTGAAAATCTTAGTTGGGGTTTGTTCCATTATCACGGAGCTGCTAGAGTTGCAGGGCAGTCTTATACTGGAGCAGTTCTTGTGAGTCCAGATGGAGCATTTCCAACTGACAGAGAGAGGACACAGGTTGTTGCTGCACTAGGTAAGTGTGAAATTAAAGAGTGGGAGCTATATAATGTTGATAATTGTTCATGCATAGATCCTCCCCTGGGAATTCCAGAGGGTTCAAGTTTACACACTGTTGTCCAAATTGAAGATCCAAAGCAGATGTCTGTCTGATTGTTCTGCCAAATCAATAGAATGCTAATATTCTCAATCCGGTTATGTTTAGCACATCTCCAGATTCTAGATTCAAAGGAAGTCAATTGGTTCTTTTGCTTGCAAATATCAATGTATAAATTTCTCAAGGTTCTATCATATCGAGTTACAGTATATATTTTAAAAAAAAAAATCCGGAAAAACGTTAAAAAGTAAAAGAATAAAAGGCTAGGGTAGTGGGTCAATTCAAACCTATCTGGAATGCCTTTCATCTTAACACTCCATAGTTATCTGAAATGCATCATTTTGAACACAGGACCGTCAAATCAGTCTCCCATAAGATATAATTTTCTTGGAAAGTCGCATGCTGCACACAAGACGTGATTAACCAAAAAAAAAAGACAAAACTGGGGATTTTGACCAATTCTCTTAAGCCGCCAAAAACTAAGGCCACTAAAATTATATCCTGAATATATTTCTCTGCAGCCGTCGCATTTATAATAATACAGTAATGATACCCACTAATTCCCATGAAAACATAAAATAAAAACAAATTGAAGATTAGTAGCCATAATAAATAATCCTGCACTTGAAATTTATGGAGATTTCCACAGCAAACCATGCACAGGTGAGTCCATTACATGAACTGATTCTCATCCCCTTGATTGGGTCGTTCACTTTGAGCTTGTATGCCGTTCTGACTCAAGGACCAACAATTACCTGTAATCATCAGTCTTTTTCTTGGGTGGTTTTTATCATCATATTCAACTCAAGATCTTCTCTTTTTGCTTGACTTATGGTTGGAATTATCTTTACTGCGTTTTTTGTCACTCTTGCCACTTTCCTTTACCTTTTCAGGCTTCATTGCGCTCCTATTGGATTTTACGCTAATAAGACCACCGGTGGGTATTTTTCCATCATTATTTTGTAAAACAGTCTGAAGGCCAGAGTCTCCATCTTCAATGGCATACTGTTGGAACAAATCAGGGGTAAAGAGTGATTCTGCTTTTGATTTCATGTCATCCTGTCCAATGACAAACATGAAAGCATGATTTGAGCCACGAAAACTGGAGGTGAAAAAGCAAAAATGGGATTTGTTGTACTGATCTGCAAAAAAAGAAAACAAAACATGAACCCACGTACCTCGACTTGTTTAGCTGCATTGTTGAGATCTTCGTCCACAGAGACACTGTGAGGTTCCATCACAATCTATGGACAAAACAGAATATAAACCAAAAGAGATGTGGTGCAAGATTAGCGAAAATGTTAAAAAGGAGGAACAAACTAAAATTTGTTTTCCTAAACACAGCAGCAGAATTATAAAGTCACTAACCAAAATCTTGTGTGGATTTTAGTGAAAGCACCATGCCATGAAATACAAAAGTTAAATTGTGATCAAGAAACTTACTTCTTTCAGTCTTGGCAAGGTTGATTCAATCTCCTTGGATGCACGGCCATCTAGATATTTGTAGAACTTCTTCATAACCTTTATAAATAGAGACAATATTGTCTGCCTTTCCAAACTGGTTTGTCCCTGTTAAACAAAAGGGATATATAAGGGAATGTGATTCCATCGTATTGAGAAGCGGCCCAGTGAGGGTAGAAGACACCAAACAGGAAAACTCAAACCTCAAAACAAAATCAAACAATAAATTTTAGATTGACTCGTTGATTTTGTATCATGATAAACTAACCAACGTATGCTAAATTTCAATAGATGACTTAGCATACTTCAGAAAAATTCAACACATGATCCATATCACTGACCTTACCCGGTGAGATAAGGTTTTTGTTGTGTAAATTTCACAATAGAATTTATATGCACAATCATTGTAAAATCTTTTTGCATAGACATTCAAACAAGAATTCATCCTATTCATTTATATAACGTGGCAGCAAAAGAAATCATACTTTATGTCTATAAAAAGAAAAAATTACACCAACACTGCATATAAATTAACTAATTAGGATTCAACTTTTAGGTTGTCCTTTATTGCTTTGACGTACAAGACATCAAGTGATAACTCCGAGTGTGTAATATTTTCAACTGAACAAATTATTAAGTCGATAAACAGACCTCAATGTATGAAATGTTCTGATTCTGCAGACCAATGCAGAGTAACACAGAAGCTTGAGCATAGGACAATGTAACTGGGAGCTTTTGTTGGAAGTACAGACGTGTAAGGGTTGGCACCAAATCTAGGATCTGTCAAAGAGAAAAGGGGTCGAGATCAAACTTAAAAACGCTCCAAATGTATTAAACAGATATTCAAATTATGTTATTTCAATGATCTAGGTTTGGAATAGTTATATCACAACTTCAGACTTTGGGTTTACATTAGTCACTACACTGAGCCATTTTGAATGTCATTTAATTCGGTCATCACAATTCTCACATATTGATGATCTTGCATATCATGCAAGCTCACATTAATCCAGTTTATCCAATAAAAAAATCATACTCACTTCAGTCAACAACCATTAAACCACGAGTGCAATTGGTAAAAATATATTTATTTGTATTTATCAGTTTAAGTACTTCTGCTTTGAAAAATGAAAAAAGCAATGAATAACCGTTTAGGATTTTACCAAGTGAGAACCATAAGGAGTTGAAGAACAACAGTTTTCAATAACCAGAAAAGCATTAGACATGTCATCATCAAGAAACCGTTCAGAAAACTGATCAGAGTATCATTATCCAACACTCGAGCTCTTACCAGATGAAAGTCAGCAAGGTTGTCAACATAAGCCTCCAAACGCTTCATATCATGTGGTGATAAATATTCTCCGATTGACTGCAGATATTTATCAGATGCGATTTCCTTAGGGTCTTGGTCCTTGAAATTGATTTTTGGATCTATTATGCTGGATAAATTATCATTATAGTAAGTATTTAGAAAATTCAATATATAAATCAGGGATGCATATCCTACAGAGTTCAAGAAAGTCTAATGGCCGAGAGTTTTAAAATTCCATCAAGGAATCCAAGTGACCGTAGATGTATTCATCAATGGACTCCCAATAGAAAGATTCCAAGAACTTAACAGCAAGTTTGGAAACAATTGATATTCATTTAACAACTTGAAAGGGAGTGAAAAAAAAAAATAAAAAATCACTGTATCTTTGATAATGATTTCCTATTTCCTTTTCGTGTTAATTTCCCTTAATACCATTTTCCACTTAACCTTCATACAGGTAAGAGCTTGTGTGCAAAAGACATTGAAATATCAAGTTCCTTTTCCTTTCAAGTCTTTTGTTTGTCTCGGATAATATTTTGCTTTTCATTTACCAATACTTCTTTTATCAAAATGAACAAATAAGGTTGTGGAAAATCTTATTCGTCATATGATCTAATTAATTATCAGTAATACATAGCCTTAGTTCGTTAGAATTCAATGAACCACAAAATATCAACATACATCTAAGAATTTAGAACAATGAACCACTAAACTCTTGATACTAACCTCAAAGCAAGCTTGTATTCCATGCCACGAAAGGTCGAAGCAAGAAGTTTAGAAAATCTTTGCCTAAAATCTGCAAGTGGCAAACTAAATCATCAATCATTAACAAAAATGGATTATAATATCAAAGACATACATTATAACAGCAAAGGAAGAGAAATCCACCTTGGTAAAATGGACCAAAAAAACCCAACGGATTTGATCCATCAGCTTCAATTTCATCATTGTTCAAGGGTCTTAGGATCATGCACGAGTGCTCACCAGTAATAGTATTCTATGAAATTGAACAAACACGTTAATAACTTGTAAATATAAATTTAGTATTTAGTATTCTTTACAAATTAAGTATTATTTACAAATTCAGAAAAAGTAAAGCTTAACTGGAATCTGGCCAATGTAGAAAGGAGCAAATTTATGTTTCCTCCAAAAGCGAAAAAGGTCCAAAGTTAACCCAAAGGAGACACCAATGTAATGGAGCTTTTCTGGCCGCCTTTCACGCAGATGTACAAGTAAATGAGGTAGATCTGTTCTAGGTTTTATATTTTCTTCAAGTAATGAAACCTGAATCCATATTCCATAGTAGTATCATGAAAAAGCTAAAGTGTGTTTGAAAAAGATAAACATTAAAATTGAGTTAAAGGGCACATAAAATAACAAATTAAATATAGTCTTGCTCAAACTGCACTATGACTGTATTCAAATTATTCAGTCAATAATATCTAAGAGCTAAAAGAAACTAGTTAATAAAGTGCTACATTTGACGGTAATGTACTCTTTTCCAACATGAGGATTTCGAACATAGACTCTACTTTCATAGCACGAAAATTTTCCTACTTGCCAGACTAACTCTTACAAGCAAGAATTACTTCTCTCTATCTTTCTTTTCTTTTGCATTTCTACTTAAGAAGAGGACCATACACTTTTTGCTGTTTATTTTCTGAAACCATATTATTTTTTTTTAGTAATATAATAAAAATATGGTTACACAGGTGCTACAACACCGGTATTTCCACTAGTATAATTAGTACCAATGACATTTTTCTAAAACTTTCGTCTTTTCTAGTTGAATCACGATTCTGCCAGAGTCAATCAGCTAGACAGTAAAAGGAATCAGATAGTTCCAATACCACTGGCATACTTTCAGAGACTTCAATGAACACAACTAATTCAACCAATTCAATAGGGGATTTTCAGTGGTAACATACTTGCTCTGCAGCTTCTGTAACTCTAACACGTGAAGTCTTCCCTTCATCTTCAACATCAATCTCAGAAATAGAAGTGAGTTGTCCTTCATAGTAGCTGCAGACAGTGACAACATGATTAATTGATGAAGTTAGTAAACAGAGTGAGATGGAAATTTTTGAGTAATCAGATCAGAACACACAAGAATATATTTATACCAATACCATATTAATTACAAAAACTAAAATCCTAATGACAAGATAAAGCAACTCCTATATTAGCACCTAGTTTAGAGAAATAATTGGCTGTATACAAATATCAGAGATATTTTCTATCAAACTGTTGAACCGTGACTCCACCCAAACAAAATAAGATATTAAATTAAAAACTTTTGACAAACTGAATGTTCACAGAACCTTCAGTAAAAAGAAAAGCATAAAATGAACATTACTCCAATTTAAACAAGAAATCAGCCATGCACTCACCGAACTAAAAGTTCAACTGCTTGTGAACCATATCCAAGCTGAAATTAAGGAAAGATGTTACAACTTTGGAGGAATCTGGATAAACCATATCCCAGAACAGAGTATAAAATTTACCCTCATGGCACTTGGGTGTGTCGCTATCCGTACAATACGAGCACCTGAAAGTGAGGGGAAAACTGTGTCTCGGAATTGCTCACAGAATTTCCATGGTATTTGATCTCCAAAAGGTTGATGACCATCACTCAAACTTTGGATGGCTGACTTACGAGAAATCTGTCCCTCAAGGGAAACCTGTAAATCAAATTTATGGAATCTTGAAGTCACAGATAAGAGAAGCAGAAGAGGGATAATAAGTGCAACCCTCTATAGTATATATAACCATAATTAATAACAAATTTAAAGCAAACATAAAGTAAAATTTAGTTGAACGAAGAAATCTTGCAACCAACATAAAGTTCAAATGCTTTAATCAGTGGCCCGATATTTTTAGTGTAATGATACTGCATGAAGGTGTAAAGGAAAAAACAGAACTGATGGATATACAGAAACTTCACATATGTGATTAAAAAACTGATAAACTCTATCAAACATCAATATTTAAACAAAGAGAACCCAAAGCTTCAAGCATTATAAACCAATACAAGCTAGTGTCCCGGCTGACTATTGTCCTGGCTGAAGATAATATCAGTATCAAAATAACAGTTTCCACAGTGATAAATGCTTGTAGCTCCATAATTGGACATATAATAAGAAATAAATCAACAATTTCACTTATTGTAAGCAAGCAGCGGGAAGAGATAAGGTGAACTGGTATCAGCACACATTCTAATGGCCAAGTGATGAGAAAATTGGAAATAACAGGTTCTGTCAAAACAGAGAAGCCAAGCCAAGCCATGACAGCCAATGAGACAGGCCACATGCAAAAATAGAGCAGAAAAATTGGTTGATCGAATATGCAAACCTGAATAACACACAGAATATCAGGAAGTTGATTCTTTGATTCATCAACAGGCCCTGTCATACAAATACTATTATAAGACTAATTCAAGTCATATTAATTAAGATGAGTAACAAAAGAAGAACACAGAGAAAGAAAATCAAGTTTACCAAGTAGTACAAATAAGTGGTGTGCTGGAGCGTCTGCCATCAGTTGCAAATCGTTGGGAGAATTCTTGTAATGAGACGCAACATATAAAGCCATCATTCGCTGCAATAATAAAATATTTTCAGAACAGAATTTAAACACATGAAAAGATCAATCACAAGCCACCCTACAAAATCAGAAATCTAATTTACCTGCAAAAATAATTCACTATCTCTGTGGTACGAAAAGAGGGTATCCCGATTAACATAGTATAGATCACACTCGCTGGGTGGTGGTAACCTGTTTTCAGGAGAAAAACAAAAAATGGAGATTGACTAAAAGGTCTCACTTTCAAAGGAAATATGAAATGTGCTTTGATCTAACCTGCTAAGATTAGGGATGGCATTTGAAACATCTAAGCAAAGTAGATTGTTAAGCCAGCTTTCAATGGGATCCCCAGAAGAATATCTGATGGATTCACTCAATTCTACTTTCTTAAAAAGTCGACCTGATACATCAAGCCAACATTAATGCACACATACCTTGAAAAAGATATTAATCAGTGATAACCAATGACCTCTATTCCACAATCAACTTAGACTGTTATCATCCAAAAGAGTTCATGACATGCACAATACTTATTTATATTTAAATTGAATTCTAAAGCCTGAGGTGTAAATAACTACCAGTGTCCTTTGTGTTCTTAGCAGACACGTGACTTCGCTCTTCCAATTGCTGCAAAAGTTTGAGCGATAAAGAGCGTCCAGTACCTTCATAACTTCCAATGAATGACAAAAAAGAGTCAGCAATTAAGCCACATTATAAGTTAAGCTCCATTAACTGAGGCATAAAATTGACTAAGGAATGGATTGATAATTGTTTAGAAAAAAATGCATTTGATGGAATATTTCGCCAAAAACAAACATTAGTCATACCCGTTAACAGTAGAAGACAGAAAGACCAGATAAGGGCCCAACAAAGACTTCACCACAGGAAGTGGAATAGCGGCTGCTTCATCAACAACCAACAACTCAACTTGTGAAAGCTTTTCATGCTCATTTGGCAGTATATACTGAATGAAGAAAATAAATGAAGATGAAAAATAAGTCCAGAATTACATTTAATTGTAACTTCACGGCAACAGAAAGTTCCCTTAACAGTATTAGTACAGAATGATCAACGAACTTACCTGAATTGTCTGTCTGTGGTGCTTGTAAATATTGATCCTTACAGTAGCTTTCTTGAACTCGGGATTCACACTTTTCACCACATCAAAATCTATATGTTCCTATTGTCAGTGGAAAAAGTAGCCCTCTTATAGTATATTTTGGAAAAGATTAAATTCTGATAAAAAAACATTATTCAGAATAAAAGCTGGTGTGTTTGGTAAGGCAACTTTAATGTACTTCCCTTTTTAAGCTCATGTAACCATTTTTTAAAATCAATTTTGTTCAGATAAATTAATACAAATATGCACTACAGGTAATGATTTAGATGGGCAATGAACCACAGAAATAAAAAAATAAATGCAGTGATCACTTAATTACCAAAACTAACAGCCCAGTTGCCCATCCTTGGAACTTATGCTTACTTGACAACCAAGTTGCCATCTTTAGAACTTTTGCAACTAAAATTGATACTAATTAACCAATAATGGTTGTAGCCGTCAACAAGGGAGAAAACCAGTACCTTGTAGTCAAGAGCATCAAAACCTTTGCATATAAAATCAAACAAGGTTTTCAAATTCTCAGGGCTGGGCGCTGTCACAAAGATATTTGAATACCTACAGATAATTTTCTTGTGTAAGTTACTAAAAAATTTGCTGTAACTATCCAAATAAATATATCTATGTCTGATGGAACAGTACCCCACAGCTACAGCTCCAGCAATCGATAAGCCAAGAGCAGCTGATTTACCACGTCCACGAGCAGCCAATAAAGCAACAGTACTACGTAGTGTCTTGTCCAAAATTGCATCCAGAAATGTCACAACAGCCTTTCCCTATAAACAAAAATCAAATAAAAACTTGCTCACATCCACCACCTAAAAACTAATTTCTTTGGGAAGAAGAAAATTATTTAAGGTGAAACATCTGACCTGGTCCATCGTGCAACACTTCCTAATCAATGGACCAACAGGGAAATCTTCATTTAGTTGTTCTTTAAGGTTTTTCAGCTCCAGTTCTGCTTCTGAGAGTTCTTCAGAATCCTACAGCATCAATTCAGAGACTTACATATTACCGATTGAACCCCACCAAAATTTAAAGAAAGAACCATCAAGCTTGGTTGCCAAGAAAGATAGAAGAATAAAAATCCTACAATATAGTTTAAATAGCTTTGGTAATATTACTTAAAAAATTGCATCCATACACTACAATTTGAAAAAATTAGGATACTTCAGATATGAAGACAACAAGACAAAAATTGCATCCGTTCACTACAAGTAAGAATGTTATAGCATTCCAATGAAAAGTTTACTATAAATAATTTTCATGGTATTAGATATGCAAAAGGTTTTCAATAACAAATAACGCATTCTGATAATGTTTTAAATATAACACTAACCAAAATTTACTAAATGCAAAACACACCATCATTACAAATGAGGAATACTGCATCCCGAAGGAAGATCAATAACAAAATTAACCAGTATTGTCGAAAGTATGTGGGGCCTAGATATACTTTATACAATATTGCATTGAATCGTTAACCTAGAACTAGTAGTACATTAGTATGAACACACACACATAAAATTAATCAGTATTGTCGAAAGTATATGGGGCCTAGATGTACTTTATACAGTATTGCATTGCATCGTTAACCTAGAACTAGTAGTAGTACATTAGTATGAACACACACACACGCACACAATCACTCTCCCTAGTCTCTTCCATGTCCTATCTTCCTTCATGTATTATCACTCTCCACCACCTTTATAAGTACAACACACACACAATCACTCTCCCTAGTCTCTTCCATCTTCCATCTTCCTTCGTGTAGTATCACTCTCCACCACCTTTATAAGTACAAATATCTTTAACATTCACAGCTATCAAATGCTTCAAAACTATCACTAAGATTCTAAGGCAGCTCTATCATATATTAAAAAGCAAAACTTATATGAACTCTATCAGACAGATTCTTGAGGAAGACCTGTTTGTACCACAATCTTCACAAAAAATCCAATCAAGAAATATTACATGTTTAAACTAAGAATTAAAACATGTGAGAATATTTAAAGAAAATAATTATTTCTTTTGCACTTATGCTAACATTAAAAGAAAGCCCTTCACGCAAGATATTGGATATCCCACATTAACAGGAGATATGGTAATATTAGAGTATATAAGTATATGCAAACCTTATTCTACAAGTTGATTCTGTGAGGTTAAGTTACACTTAAAGTTCACTTTTTGAGATAGTATCAAAGTTTATCAAGGATCTATCTTGATGAGGTTTGTTGAAACCAATTATGTCACTCGATATCAGGGCTCTATTGGACCACCCACAAATATCTAATCTCACGCAAAAGATATCTAGTCCTCAGCATGAGGGTGTGTGTTAGAGGATCTGACTTCGACTATAAATATGGGATCTCCAACACATTAAAACCCCAAACAATCCAGAAACCCCAACGAAAAATAAAAATGCAAGAAATATTTTGTTTAATACATAATAATAGAAGTACCTCTTTAGCAGGAACTGAGGTAATAGACCTTATGTGAGATGAAATTGGTAATACATTCAGTTCATCATCCATGACTACGCATGCCTTACAAGAAGCTAGAGACAATAAGAACCGTTCATTAAAGCGCCCAGTAGCCTCGGAGTGGGATTCAGTTCGAAATCTATCATGGACATCCTGCAAGCAGTGATCCACAAGAAAGTTGAATTTAATGAGACTTCAAAAGCAGCATGGTAAGTACAGGCCTCGCTTCCTTAACACACATTACATTTATTTTAGTGAAGCCCCAATCAAACATATAGGATTATTCTATTTTTTTTATCAGCAAATATTAGTTGTAAATATATTATTTTTTTGTTAACAAGTGCACCAACCCACGGCCTATAATTGATTGATGTATTTTGGTTTGTTGTTGTCAAAAAATATTTTCATGCCTATTGAGAAGGTTGCAGATATATCAACAAAATTATTACTACTCAGATAAAAGAACAGCATCAAATAATGACCAATGTCCTTTTTTTAGTAAAAGGATACGCATAAAGGAAGTGTAATGATTCATGAAAGCATATGAACTCCAATAAATGAAAATGCAGACAAGAAAAAACAAAAATTAATATCCCAAATCCAAGCCCTGGCTGGACACAAATATCAGCAAAAAGGGGGAGTACAACTGTAGCTTAAAAGAACACATATAGTTAACCAAATGAATTGGAAATTTAAAAAGAAAAACTAGAATATCAATTCTTATGAATCTATTTTCATACCATCACCATGGTGTACAGACTTGTCAACGAGGATAAAGAGCGTAGCAGCAGAACAATCAACCCGCCTCCCTCCACTGTCTCCATTGTTCTTGCCAGGAGATTAGGTGTCAATGCCTCAAAATCCTAAAGGGAAATATGATGCAAAATTTGTTTTATTGTAGAGAAAGGAAAGAGAAAGACAGCCCAGAAAGAAAAATAGAAAAAGACAATGAGCTACAAGGAAGTTCATGATACCTGAAGTACACACATTCCAAAGGTATTACCAAGAATTCTTTCCGACTCCTTATATAAACAATATGTCAATCCCCCACTTGCCACAAACAATTCAAATGAATCACCTTTATCTGGATCATAAAGACCCCTCTGCACCAACTTTTTAATCTGCTTGCTGCGCTTTTTCTTGTGACTGCATTAAGACATTTATAATCAATCATCTTAATCAAGCTCAAACAAACCTCATTCAGAAACAACTCTGACAAACAAAGACAGCAGTATATCAAAGTTTATTCACACAAGACAGTTTCATGGATTGTATCCAGAACCTGCTCAGTTCTAGTTTGTCCTTGTAACACCACAACACAGTCGGCCTGGACTTAATCTGCGCCTTGCTAAGCATGTAATGAAGATTGACAATCTGCAAGCAGAAGAGTCACTGCACTTAGTACTCAGATAAAGTTTCCAAAGGGTTCCAATCCTAGGAAGCCTATCACTATAATGCTACAACAAAAACTACCTGGTCACGAGACTTGTCACCGATGATGACGAACATGGACCTATGCCTTGTTCTAACGCCATTTTCGATTAGAGTTCTGATTCGCTCGTCCACTTTCTTCCTCATTTCCTTTCTACGAAATTTAAGTGCTCACAAGTCACCACTTCGCATCATACACAACAAAAATGACAGAAACAATAATAAATAATTAGTTAAATTAAAGATTTTTCGGTTCCGGAACTTCAAATTCCTTATTTCATAATTGAAATTCGTGTTCCGTCAGTGCTAATACAATCATAACAGCGTCAACACAAATACAACACAATGTTAGTGTGTGAAGTAATGAACAAAAATTGGGGAAAGTGGAACCTGGAGTAGAAGGACGGCTGCAAACTGAGGATTTTGAATTTGAATAGACCAAAAGAAAGGGAGGAAAGGAAAAAAAAAAACTAGAAGTTATATATACTAGGGTTTACGGAGGGCTTAAGCATGTAACCCTCAAACTACGTGAAAGAGAATTTGTAAGTTATGTTCTATCAACACTTTCTTTTAAATAATAATTCAAATAATTATTATTTAAAACTTAAAATTGTGAAAAATATCATGTACATAAAAAATTCAAACATTTGATATATAGGTACACATTCTAAGTTCGTTTAAAACAAGTTCATTTAAATCTGCATTTTGATCTTAAAAATTTAATACGAATTTAATTATGTTACAGATTTATAAAATTTAAGAGTCATATACAAATTATAAAAATACAAAAATATAATAGTTATATAATAGATATAAAACATATGTTACAATATAAATTTATTATTTTATTTTATTCATATATTTTTTCTCTTTCTTTTTATATATATAACAAAATATAACTGAATATAAAATCAAATAATTTTATATAATTTTTTTACTCAAAATAAAATTACAACATTATTAATCTAAAAATATTCTCTCTCCAAATGTGAATTTAGGAGGTTGCGGACCTAAATAAATGCATATATTAGACTATAAATTTATGTTTTAGTCTAGTTTTTAAGCATTACAAGAGAGTTATGGTATTTTTTTTTCAAAAGTGATGTATATTAAATATTATATATATATATATATATCTTTTTCCCTTCATTCATTTATCTTATCTAATAATTTTTATTTCATAAAATCCCGATATATATATATATATATATATATATATATAATATTGTTATGTTTAAAAATGGAAAATGTACTAATAATCATGGTTCAGGATAATTTGCAAATTGCAGTTTTTAATTTTATCAAAATGAAAACATTACATAAATTTAACTACCACTATCATGCTTAATTAGTGTAAAATAGGTATAAGTTAAGAAATATAAAATATTTAAAAAAAAAATATTTGTATGCATAATATAATATTTTAAAAGATCATAAAGATAATAAATATTGTTTTTAAGTATTTAATTATTTAATTATTTATTATAATATAATAACTTTATTATTTTGGTCTTATAAAGAAAACATTATTTTTAGTTCATATAAAGTAAATTTTACCATTTTTAATGATACAACATTCATAATATACATCACTACACTATAATACATAATATCAGATGAGATGATACGGTGACTTAATAAGAGAACAGAAATAAATTCAACTCTAAGAAAAAAAACTAAGCCAAAAGGTACGGGAATAAACTAATTAGCATTTAGGAACAAAAACAATAAAATAAATATATTAGAGAAATTGTAGTGATATTTAAGTTTTTTCAAAGAATTTGAGATAAAATTATAATTAGTTGACACTATAAAGATTACTAGTAAATACATAAAAATTAACATCATATTTTTAAATTTGGCTTAAATATAACTTTTGTCCTCTATTTTGTTTTGTTGAATCCATAATTTTGGTATTCTAACTCTAAAATATTTAAAATTGGCAATGCAGGTGGACTTTTTTAGTGAAAAAACCAAACTTTTATAATATCATCTCTCTCAGAACTTGTTGGAAAATACAATGTCAACGTGGTAAGAATGAGGACCAATATAAGAATTTTGTAGTAAATCAAATTGTAGACAGCACATTGACCATTGTATTTGGTTCAGTGAACAGATAACTCAATTTTATTTGTTCTATTTTATCTACTTCACAAAAAAATTTATAAACTTATGGTAGATCACTATGGCATCTACAAATAGAAAGTTAGTTAAAGAAGTAACTTAAGAGCCAGTACTTTCAGAATGCTTTATTTAGACACAATAGCCAATAAAACACACAAAACACTCAATTTTTTTCTCAGGTGTTGTTGTTAATTATTCAATCCTAACTCATGTTTTTACCTGCTAATGAACCTTTATTGACTAGTATCAACTCATCCTTTATGTGGGCGTTTTGCATGGTTTTGGTTATGGCTCTCTGCCACCTGCAAGGTGGCCAAGGAGAAACTCTTAAAGATATTGGTGTGAATTGGGGTGCAATGGCTTCTACACCTCTGTATCCTCCTGTTGTGGTGGATTTGTTGAAAGAAAATGGAATTAGTAGAATAAAGCTTTTTGATGCAGATCCTTGGACTGTTGGTGCCTTTTCTGGCTCAGACATTGAAGTCATGGTTGGAATTCCTAATGAGATGTTGAAGAAACTTTCTAAAGATAAAGATAATGCAGAACATTGGGTTAAACATAATGTTAGCAAACAAGTTGATGGAGGGGTCAACATCAGGTGTGTTATCTCTTCACTTTTCTTGTATTAAGCACAAACATGTTATTTCTATAAGTACTGTCAAATGTAATTACCAAGAACAAACTTTAAGAGAATGTTTTTGATGCAGATATATATCTGTAGGAAATGAGCCATTCTTGAAAAGTTACAATGATTCGTTTGTGGGGATTACACTTCCAGCAATGAAGAACGTTCAAAGGGCAATTAACAAGGCTGGTCTTGGAGACAAAATCAAGGTAACATCAGCTTTGAATGCTGATGTTTATGAGTCTGCTACAGATAAACCATCTGATGGATCTTTTCGCAAAGACATTTATGATATCATGAAACAGATAGTGTCATTTCTCGATGAAAACAAGTCACCATTTCTTGTTAACATATATCCGTTCCTCAGTCTATATCAGAATGAGGATTTTCCAAAGGATTATGCATTCTTCGATGGTAATGCTAAAGGAACTGACGACAAAAATGTGCATTACACCAACATGTTTGATGCAAATTTAGACACTCTTATTTGGTCGCTAAAGAAAGCTGGTCACCCTAATGTGTCAATCGTTATAGGTGAAGTTGGATGGCCAACAGATGGTGATAAAAACGCGAATGAAGAAAATGCAAAAAGGTTCTACCGAGGGTTTCTCAAGAGAATGGCAAGCAAAAAAGGGACTCCACTTCATCCAAAATCTATGATTACTTATCTGTTTTCTCTCACTGATGAAAACCAGAAAAGTATTGCACCAGGTGACTTTGAACGCCACTGGGGCATTTTTACATACGATGGGAAGCCAAAGTTTTCTATTGATTTTTCTGGGAAAGGACAAGACAAAATGCCTATAGCAGCAAAAGGGGTTGTTTACCAAGAGAAAAAATGGTGTGTTCTTAAACAGGTCAACAATAATAATAAACAGGCTGTGGGAGAAGCATTAACTTATGCTTGTTCAATGGGTGATTGCACAAGCTTGGGTTTTGCTCGTTCTTGTGCAAATTTGAATTTGGCTGGTAATGTTTCATATGCTTTCAATCAGTATTTTCAGATAAACGATCAAAGTGTTGAGGCATGTGATTTCAATGGATTAGCAGAGATTGTTCCGAATGATCCATCTAAAGGAAGTTGCCACTTTCCCATTGCACTTATGAGCAGTGCAAACATTGTTAAAGCAATGCATCATGTGAAGGGATATTTAATTGCTTTCACCTTGATTTTCACATTTTTTCTGTAGAAGCCTTTTGGTTAGTGACAAGGGATTAGGGATTAGTGATATTAGATCTAAATGGTTTAGTTGTTACTGTGTATTTAGTATGCATAGTGTTGTCATAATTGACAAAATAATGAATGTTTGAATAATGTTTGTGGAATGTTTTTTATTTTGTTCAAATTTCATAAAAAATTTGATAGGTAGAATTTAATTACCAAAAGGTTTTTTTGTTTTGACTATTTTTTTTTTATTATTTCGATATAGTAATCGTTAGTATTTTATTGCAACCTCTCTTACTCGTCTTTGGTTCTAAATTCTTCAAATTATCCTTATAACCAGGGGTGACAATTAGGGTTTGGCCCGTCGAGCCGGCCCGTAAGCCAGGCCATTGAGCCCGTAGGTCTGTATAGGCCCGGTTTGTGACCTGCGCGGGCCAGCTCGCAAGCACACATAAAATTAAAAAAAAACTTGCACTTGTGTATATTAATTACTTCTTTTATGGATTATTGCATTAACGTTTCAAATTCTTGTATAACTGGAAAATACAAGTATTATGTAATTTTTAATGTGCTAAAATTTAAAGAATACATTGCGTATGTCATAGTATGAATATGATGAAAATGTTGAAATATCAATTTATCATCTAATTCCCCAAAGTCTTTACTTAATTTTGTGAACTTCTTAAAGTTTCATAATTTTTAAATATTGAAAGTTTTATCATAAAAATTTAAAAAAATTTAAATTTTTTTTTAAAAAAAGCAGGCCCGCTCGCGAGCCCATGGCCAAGTGGTATGCGAGATGGGACGGACCAGTCCGCGTTGTGCAGGCCTTATGCGGGCCAGGCCTAAACGAGCCAGCCCGACCCGGCCCGCATTGCCACCCCTATTTGTAACTTTCAAAGTAGTTGAATTGAAACACTACATTCTAAGCTTTTCATGTGAAGGTCTTTCAACAATTAATGAACAACTAATAATTTTGTATATTTCTTAAAAGAACTTAGCATATAGACTTAAAACTTATTCAACACTTGTTTAGTTTAATTTTCACTCTCCAAAAGACCATACAATATTTCTATAAATTCATAATAAATATTAATCAAATTAATGCATACATGAAAATAAATTACTTATAAGGTATTTCAGAGATAAACTAATTTATAAAAACCTTCTTATTTACTTTATTTATTTATATTTATTTGAAATCTGTATCTAAGGTAATTTTTATTTTATTTTATTTTAATTTTAAGTAAAGTTTATCATTTGAATTTTTGTCATTGATAATTTCAGGTATGCATAAAAATTAAATCTATGTTTATAATACAACCTTCGTCAAGAAATAACTGATAGTGTAATATAGGAGGATAAAAAAGAAGATAACTTGTACCTGCACATTTCTTCCTCTTCTTTTATCCGTCACTGTTATCTCTTCACTTTTCTTGTAGTAGTTCCATCACTCTTCTCACTTTTGCGGTAAGCATTTGCTTTTGCTTCACAATATATTGAAAAAAACTTCTGTGGTTGCGTGTTTTTATTTTTATTTTTATTTTTATTTTTTTTCTGTTTCAAAATTTGATGCTTTCTTTGTTAAATAACACTGTATAATTCCGTTAGTTTGTTATTTGGTTAGTGGCGCAGTCATGGGTCCCTTTACACTCTCCGTTATGGTTAATGACTCTGCCATTTCATTACCAGGTAGCTAACCCTTTTGCATTTTCTGTGTGTATGTGTGAATTTGAGACATTTGGGTTCATATATATATTTTTTATATCAAGGGATTGTTTATATGAAAAACTAAAAATGTAAGGTTTATCACTCCTTAATATTTAGGTTAGAGCATGTGTGGAGGTTCAACTTGTGAATGCCAATTACTTGTGATTGGTGTAAGAGTTGATTGTGCTTCTTTCATTTTTCCTTTTAGTTAGGATTGTTGTTCTATTGGTGTGAATACTGGGAACTATCACACGATTATAGGATATACAAGTTATATGTGGACACGGAGAAATTGTACTTCAGTAATTTTGATTGAGTTGATTTTTTGCTGCTCATAATTGGTAGTACAAGGATTTATGATATTGATTCAAGCTGCACCATGGGAAACAGGAGGTTTTCTTAATTAAGTATATGCAAGTTAGGACTTAGGATTACATGCGGTGAGAAAAAGAAGGGACATATTTTAGCATATTATTGCTGTATGGTCAGTGAAAAAGGAATATGAATTTTACACGTGAACTAAACTTGTTAATTGGTAGCATAGTTTACTTTTTAGTGAATGATTTAGCAGATGATCTATATTAGGGGTGAGAATCTCGTGTTCATGTGTTATTTGAGCACTCTATTTGTTGCTGGTTTGTGCTATCTGCTTCTCATTTTAGCAGGATATATGGTTTCACAGATGCTTGTTCGAAGAGAAAACAGAACTTGCTTCTGAAAAATTCTTTTGCATCAGTTAGCATGGGAGATGAAAAGCCTTTTGACTTCTTACGCACTTTATTTGGTAAGCATAAGATCTTCTTTGGTGTTGTTCACATGTCAGTGTTGGTGTTTTAGCAGGTGTTTTACTGTCAGTTTGTTTAATTTACTGAGTTCTGTAATCTCAACACAACATAAAATACTCACTTCCTAGAGATTTGGCAATTAAGCCCTGTTTGAGTACAAGGCTGACCAGCAAGGAGATGCAATTCCCCAGTTCTTCATATATGAAGTGAAGAACTGAATCTTTGCTGCTCTTAAATAGTATTTCACTTTGTTAATTAGTTGGTAGACGATACTATCATAGTATATTATTGATGGGTTTATTGCATTTTAATCTTTCTGATGAGCAAGACGGAATTTGCAGAGGGCGTTATTGCAGGAGGTACAGCTGGAGTTGTTGTTGAAACAGCTTTATACCCAATCGACACCATTAAAACACGCCTGCAGGCAGGTTCTTATGACAAATATTTGAATGAAGAATAAGGGTTGGGCTTTGCTGTGTATTATACTGATTAATTACTGTTTGATGCTTGATAAGGCTCTGCATCAGTACAATCTAGGCATGATTCTTGATAGATAGTATTTTATTATGGTAAGACCCAAGTGTTAAGATGTCCCACGTTGGCATTCCGGACATCTCTTATAAGACATTGAAAATCATCCTTCTTTGAGCAAGCTTTTGGAAGGGAATTATGCCCAATTTATTTATTAGACAGTTGCTAGAGATATTTGGATGGAATCTGCACGGCATCTATAGTATTCAACTGTAAAAAGCTATACAATTTTTTCTAGCACAATTAGTTAGTTGATTTACACTATAAAACTTTTTTCATTATGCTGAATTTCGGTTATGGAATTTTGTTTGTGCTCTTTCACAACATTTTTTTGGTGTACTTTATTAATGGATAGTGACTGACAACAGAATCTTATGGCCCTTTTATGCCTGTTTTTGTGTGTTTATGTATTTATGCTGACTTGATATAGAATGTGCTGATGATATTTTTTTTCACTAGGCTGCTCGCGGGGGAGAAAAACTAATATTGAAAGGCTTGTATTCCGGATTGGCAGGAAACCTTGCTGGTGTCTTACCGTGAGAATCTCATGGATGACATGATGTTTCAAACATTATAGGTTTTTAAGTTAATTAGAAATTTTGAAAACCCAATCACTTTTGAAAAGAGCGAGAAAGTTTCTGGCATGATTAATAAATTTATTTCCACGGGTGGTGATTCATTGAATTTCTGCTCTGTGAGCTAACTCAAGAGACTTACGTTTTTGTATGAAGGTTCTTTTATTTTGAAAAAGAAGAAGGAAACATGTAAATTTCTAAATGCTAATTGCAAAATTGCACTGTCATTGGTTTGTATATATCATATTCCAGATTCAGTGGCAAAAACATTTGAGAAATAACATATTCTTATGTAGTAGTACATATGACAAAGAAAGAAGATTTGTTTAGGTAGTTAATATTGAATATCCTAAATAGAGGCGGCTTAGGTGCTGCAATTCTTAGGCCGGCATTCAGCAACAATCCTTTTTGAAGGTGGTTCTGGCAGTATGTCTTGAAAAGGGAGACTTTGTAGAGACATGGAGTCAAACAATTAGAGTCTGTTTGGATGAATTTTTCCATAAGCCCTTCTAAATGTGAAAAATAAGAAAAAAAAAATTAAATGAACTTCTCCATAAGGAATAGTTAACTTATGCACAAGTTAAAAGTGAGACGAGAGACTAATTTTAATTTTTCTTCTTATTTTTCTCTCCTAAAAGTGTTGTGGAGAAACTCATCCAAGCAACCCATAGTGTTGATAGTAAAATGTGACTTAACTCCATTTTCCCAATATTTTTAAATAATTAGATTGTTAGATCCTTCCAAGACTCATATCAAGTTTGTCAATCAAGGTTTTCTTTTACTATAAATTAAATAAGCTATACAAGTATGAATTTTGATTTACCAAAATCTGGTTGTGGTTGGAAACTGTTATGCAGATCAACACGTCATTTATTTGTTGAAATAGCTGGATTTTAGGATACTTGGAATTATGCAGATAACATTGATGTAGGAGAGCAGGAGATTGAAAACTCCATGTTGGGGATTTCTGTTCTCCTAGGTGCCATTGTTTTACTCTACTTCAATGATGTGCTCCCCCAATATAGTTTCTTGGTAGCTCATTTGGTATTTTGCAAGGCCTAAGCCCTATTATGATCTTGGTTCTTGCATTAGGATGTGCACCAGGGAAGCAATATTTGCATTTATACCTCTAATTGGATAAAGTGATTGTCATTCTTTATTTGTGGATGTCATATTTTTATATCCTATTTACATAAATCATGCCTACTTGACTTTTAATTGGAAATTGTGAAGAGAGAAAACAAAATTATTCCCAAAATTGAATTAATTTCGGCTCTGGTTGTGCTACATACATGGACCCTGTTCATAGCAAAAGCTTTACAGCATCAGGCTCGCCGACCGCTTTTTGTTTCTAGCTCACCTATAAAAAGTAATGTATTGTAGTATGTCTGGACAAATTGTGAACCTGAAGCAATTCAGTTGGTTCACCCACGAGTATTCTCACTAAACCTTGTATTTTGTGTTGTTTTTACAAAGGGGGTGATTGAGTTCCACTTAACATCAGCTATTTTTTGGCCATCTCCTTGATCTAGGATTTATTTGAAATAGTAGAATCATTTGGAGTAGAGCAACTATTTATTTATTATTATGCATATTGAAAGCCAAAAGAGAGTTTCCCCCCATCAAATCTATGAAAGTTATTTTGACAAATTTGTATTTCATGCTTATGAAGATATGAAATCATGAATGAATCTAGATTCTTTCCTTCACACCTTTTTGTTGCTTTAAATGTGCAGGGCGTCTGCTTTATTTGTGGGAGTTTATGAACCTATAAAGCAGAAATTGCTGAGGATATTTCCTGAAAATCTGAGTGCTTTAAGTCATTTAGTAAGATACTTCTTATATTAGCATTGATATGTAGATATTGGTATAAATGCTTGTTTGGAATTGAAAGTTAGGAAGATAAGTTAGAATTATTATAAGATCTAAATTATCCAATTCAGATCAGAATTAAGTATCAGTTTTTCATCCCCTATTTTTCTCTTGTTTTCTCTTAAATTATTGCGTACCTGTTGATATTTGCAAACCAAACTCCAACTTCATATTCTACCATTGTATGGATCCACATATGAATAATAGAAAAAATTTATCTGTCTTTTCTCCAAATATTTCAATGTGCACACTAAAATTTAAGTAAATTAAAGACCTGTTAGTGCTTTAAAAAAATGTTAGTTTTGGCCAATTGGTCTTCTGTTGCCTCTGGCATTTATTTGGCTTGTATTGGAGTTGATGCTTTGTCTATTTTATCATTCTTTTGTTGCTGGCACCCATTCCTCTTGTTGTAAAACTATATATAATTTTTTGGGGATAAAAATCTGTCTTTTTCAATCTCATTAGACTGCAGGTGCCATAGGGGGCATTGCTGCTTCATTGATTCGTGTTCCAACAGAGGTAATTAATTTCTCTTATTTGTAAAAGAGACAATTCCATGGTTGAAAACTATTTCACTGGACAATTTCATATTTTTCCTAAGGTTATCAAGCAACGAATGCAAACTGGGCAGTTTACTTCAGCTTCTAGTGCCGTTCGCTTTATTGCTTCTAAGGAAGGCTTTAAAGGATTTTATGCTGTATGAAGTTCACCATCTCTTCCTTCCAAACTTTTTTGATAAATTATATTCCCCAAGTTTTTAATGATATGATCAAATTTTTCTCTAATATTGATCTTTGAAATCACAGGGGTATGGATCTTTTTTGTTGCGAGATTTACCCTTTGATGCTATTCAATTTTGCATCTATGAGCAGATTCGAATAGGTTATATGCTTGCGGTAAATTCCTTAAGTTCTATGTTCGTGTATTTTAGAAGCATCCATTTTATTTTTTTGTTCCATTTCTCTTGTCATAGTTTTGAGCCTGACTCCTAGCTTTAATTAATATTTAGTGAAATAAGTGATCAGCCTTATTGCACCAGTATGAGTCGAGTTATATGAAACAAGTTGAGAGAACAAAATATGCTTAATGATCCAACTCATTTAACCTATCAATCCATGGTATGAGCGTTTACCGAAAGTGAATCAGGTTAAGTTGATTATTTTTAGGACAACCATTGATGAGTCAACCCCTTCGCACACACTTTGAGCAGGAGCTCGAAATATGTTGCACAAAGTTTTCATTTTTTTGGCTCAATTTGAATATCTGTTTGCAATAAATTGGTATAAGAGCTAGTTCGATCACTTGCCACATGTGTCAATTAGATTCTTGCAAGAAGATAGGGATCACTTCCAAGATCGAGAAATTTATTGAAAAGAACAATTTCAACTTGAGGATTGAGACGAGGGCTTTTCTTAAGGAGTAAGGTGGACACACTCTCGGGGAGTATGCCACACAGAGAGACTTGTTTTGGAGATGCAAGAAGAAAATACGCATTTGATGATTCTTTTTCTCTCTGTTTGATTATGTTCTTTATGAGGCTGTTGTAGAAAAGACTTCGATCGTCTTTTGGCTAAAGTTGGAGAAGTTGGCTAAACAAAACTCTTTAACTCTAAAGATATACATTTATGCAGACTGTATTGGTTCTATTATTGATTGAAAATTACACCTGGGAACTTTATGTTTCTCGGAGAAAGTCTAGTAACCCAAAGAAGCAAAAACCAAGACAACATATCTTATTCTAGTGCAGAAGCTGTATTTTGAGTTTTTTCTTAATGTATGTGTGAAGAAAGACTCTAGATGAAAATCATATAGATGACCTTAAAATAAAGATTGATATTCCTTTCTTTGGAATTGTACTTTGATAACAAGTCAGCCATGATCGTTGCCCATAATCTAGTTCAACATGATAGGATCAAATAAATTGAAATTGACCGACTTGTTATCAAAAGTAATATTGACAAAGGTCTTGTGGTTACAACTCATATCTCTACCAGACTTTAGATAGCGAACATTTCCACTAAGGGGCTTTCTCAAGACATATTCCAGGATCTTGTGGGTAAGTTGAGAAGGATTGATATTCATTTACCAACTTGAGAGAGAGTGTTGTAAGTAGCATATTATTAGGATAAAAATATCCATCCATGTTGATCAGGAGAAAATATTCTTAGGATCTTCCTATACATTTCAATGTACTTTTATTTTCTTATTTTAGAGTTTGGTTATGAGAAAATAATTTGTAGGATTGTTATAAATAAAATAATTTTTTATTTCCTTGTATACTTGCATTTCTTTTTGTTAGGCACGAAGAAATCTGAATGATCCAGAAAATGCAATTATTGGTGCTTTTGCAGGTAAATGCATACACATATCTTTATAAAGGTATTATAGAGTAATATGTGGAAATAGGTACATGTTAGGTTTCATTTTTAGTAGCTTATGATGGGTTTATGTTCTAGGCTGACATTTTTCTGGACTAGGGATTTAAAAGCTTTTGGTTTTTTATCCTCATCGTTGAATCAATCTTGTAAGGTGTATGGTCGTTTGGCACAAATAGCCTTTACTATTTGCAATTAATGTCATGTATCTTGTGAATTTTCTTTGCAAGGTGACAAGTTACATTCGTTCCCCATATGAGGCTTTGGTTATCAGTTAAAAATGAAAAAAGATAGAGGATTAGGGAGATAACCTGAATCGTTTTTCTTTTGGTTTCCTGATCTACATCATGCTTTCATGGCAAAGTATTGTATCACTTATTCATGACGCCACTTCATGCTATAAAGAACAAGTATAAATGATTCTATAACATATGTTCTGAATCCTACATAGAGTTGGATAAGCTTCTTGATGTGGTACGTAGGCCTTGAGGTTTTCTCAATTAATGAACTAGTTTTTTGGGTTGGAGTCTCCTCTTGTGCTTAAGTCCTAACATTTGTTGTTTTTGATTGAGAGTTGAACTACGAAAAGGGCTACCTTTAGATTGAAACTAGGTGCAAACAAAATACCTATGGTGAGTAAAGCCGTGAAAGAGAAAATGGCCGTTATCCTGTTAGCGTTGTGCATTGGTCCTTAAAGGAGGTGATAATGTTAGTATTTTTAAGCCTTGAGATTTTCCCACCCGATGAACTGGTATTTTGGATTGGATTCTTCTTTTGTGCTCAAGTTCTAACAATATATCTTAAACATGACTTTGATAAGCATTTTGATCTCATTGTTTCCATTTAGTGAATCAATATGACTACAAACTTGTTTTAATAATCTCTTAAAGTAGTTATAAGAATAAAAAGTGGAAAAAACATCTCCATAAATTGATGTGTTTTAGTTTTCTTTATGTTTGATTTGTTGAGCCTTATTGGAAGTCCAACTAGACAGCATTGTTTGTGTTGGGATGTGACTAAGTGCATTGTTTCTTGTAGGTGCACTAACTGGAGCCATAACTACTCCCCTTGATGTCATCAAGACAAGGTTAATGGTTCAAGTAAGCTATGATCCTGTTCCTTTTTTATAATATTCTTTTACACACAAATGATACCTTGTGTGTCTGAGTAGTCTATAACTAAATCAAAGAGAACATTCACAACTTCCTATTTTATTCCTCAAGGGATCTGCAAACCAATATAAGGGAATTGCTGACTGTGTTCAAACTATTATTAAGGAAGAAGGACCTCGCGCCTTTTTGAAGGTAAGGATTTGGTGTGTTTTCATCATACATTGTATAAGTTGAGTGGAAAAATAGCATGATCCAAACGTAGAGTACAGTTAAATGGCGAAAAAACTATTTTGGTGCCTATAAAGCATAATTTTATGTTACTGCAGGGTATTGGTCCCAGAGTACTATGGATAGGCATAGGTGGTTCAATATTCTTTGGTGTCCTTGAGAGTACAAAACGTTTTCTTGCTGAGAGGCGTCCTATAGTATCTCAGCACACATACTCAGACAGAAGTAAAGATAAATAGTTATCTCGGTGCCTTTTTCCAAGAACAATATTTTCTTAGATACAGTGTACTTTTATTTTAGTTTTTTGTTTTCCAATTTTAAGCGTTGAGAGAAAAATAGTATGAGTATTTTCCTTCCTGCTTGTCCGTGAGATATAACGTTGTTCAATTGCTGAAATGATTTTGGTGTTGAATTTTGAGAAGCATGAATTAATAAGAATTGAGACCAGGATTCCTTATTTTTGAAGAATTATAATTAAAAAAATTGTCTCATTTATTCTCTCCGGGTATTTCGAATTGTATATTTGGTGTAATTTTTTCTGTTAATTCCCCATTTATTTTCTTCACCTGAGTCTCAAACTCAACATGTATGAGCCATAATTTGATTTCAATTTCATGCAGAAGTTGCAATGGACAGACCCCGAAAAATTCAACAATTTTTTAAGAAACGGTAGGCAAAATTGAAACAGAAAGTAGTTCACTAATTATTGAATATGTTCCATATGAGTTGGAAGGACTAATCATGTCACTCGGCCATTGCAGCGAAAGTAACAAAAGTTCATGAAATTCCTTCCAGGTAGATAAAAGCGTGTTACCTTAACTGAACATGACCCTAGTAGCGTACTAGAATCAAATACACTTGGTTCAATTTAGTCTCACCTTCTATTTTATGATCCTTTACCACTGTCACTACCATACTAAAACCATCTTACCGTCCTATAACCACCACCAACATCACAACCACCACTACATTAAAACCACTGTCACCACCACCACCACAATCATTTTGCAACTACCAACACAATCACTCTTTGCAACCACAATCCCATCCCACCACTACACTAAAATCATATTCACCACCATCACACTAAAATCCTACCACCGTGAGTGTTATTGTTGATGAGTTTAATGTAATGGTGGTAAATGTGATTTTAGTGTTGTAGTGATAGTAGTAGTGGTGGTAGTGGTAGTTGTGGTTGTGGGATCGGTGGTGGTGATGATCATCGTAACAATGGTGAGGGTCACGAAATGGAGAATGAGACTAAATTGAATAAATTTAACTAAAAATAAGGATTTATTTAAACAAAACACAACCGGTAAACAATGTCACATTATGTGAACAGTGCCAGCCTGTACACTTTGATGTTATCAATTTAAACAGTATCAACGAAAAAGAAAAAATTGAACATAATTTAACAAATCAATGATCATATAGAATGCGAAAAAAAAGGCCAAATTGAACATATTAGACCAAAATAATATTTAAACCTTTTAATAAACTTCTCTTAAAGTAGTTAGTAGAATAAAAAGTGGAAAAACCATGTCCATAATGCAAAAGTTAATAAACTAACTTTTGGAGAAACTAATATGAGAGGGTTTATAGAAAAAAAAAAGTATATAGAATACTTTGTACAGACACAAAATACTGATAAGTGAGACATTTTCATAACTAGGATGATTATAATTTACAAAATGACATTGATCATAAATTATGTCTAGTCTTTATTAACTATATCAATATAAACATCTTTTGGCAGAACTTAAAACAATTGTTGACTCAATATAATGTCCTACACTTGATAAGCATTGGTAAATTATTGTGCAATGCTAATTATATCATTGTCCTCTATTCGGTTACACAGTTTTTAAATTGGTTCATCAAGACAACTTTGCCAAATCAAAAAGTCCAACAACATCATGTGGATATATCTCCACAAGTGTCCCACAATCTTGCCTGTCCTTTTTCATAGAATTGTATTCTTCACATCTCTTGTAGACAAAAGTCAAAAGTTGGAATGCACATAAACCAAATATTCAGTCCTTTTTGGACCATCTTGTTTCTCTTCAAAGAATGAATGAAGTATTATGCACTTTAATTTCTCTCATAGCATTAGGAAGAATATGACTACTAAGGCAAGCTTTTTAGATACTGTTTCGAAGTATTTAAGTCACATGCAAGATAAAATTTAAAATCAAATGAAAAAAGATTGATTATTTTTCGGATAGGAATCTGAAAGCATTCTAAAAGTGACAAAGGAAAAAAATTGAAAGATTTGATACCTTTTGGGTACGAATTTGGAAGTGTCTAAGGAGTATCCATATCCGACATGGGTATGATCAGACTGATATTTTTCTGAAGTATTACTACACAAAACTTGCACCTCCAAAATTTCTGAGAGGACTCCTATCACCTAACACACGCTTTTATCTAAACATTTGTAGCTTGTATTAATTTCCATTTCTGTTTAAAAAAAATTAGGGGGTGGGGAAATGGGTAACAAGGATTTCGTATTATAAATTGCTGTGTTTTGGTTTTCTTTATGTTTGATTTGTTAATCCTTACTGGAAGTCCAACTAGACCCCCTTGTTTGTGTTGGAATTGCTGAAATGATTGTGTTAACCGAAAATCGAAAATGAGCTTTTCACTACATAAACTATTTTCATAATGTATCAACATAAAATGTCTGACCATCGACCAAATCAGACAATTATGTATGTGAAAACTGCACTTTTGGAGCCTGTAAAACATTATCAATGGAATTTTATATTTGATGTACAGGAGCTATACATTTTGGAGGCAAAAAAGAAACAATGGAACATTCTATTCTACTAGCCTCAAAAACAACAAGAAACTACTCTCTCCTCCCTGCAAAAAAATGGACAAAACAAAAACTAGAATAGTGTTTTACAAGAATGAGCTATAGATACAGTTGGCATAATATACAACCATCAAATATTTGCTCAACCAAAAAATATACATGGCATGGAACTTTATAAACTATCCATCCGATTTGATTTGATCAACACTTGAGGTCTCTGCTCCCCCCATCTTTAATGTTGAAGGTCAAGAACCAACTTCCTATCATTTTGATGACCTAAAGTAGAAAGTTTCACATTAAAGGGAGGTAAGCTCCTCCATGACCCTTCCTGAGCACTAGTGGCGCTGCGTTGTCAGGGACCTTATCCATTTCTTCTGCGCATGCATCATTGATATCCCCAAATCCAGTTGCCACTGTAGCCAACTGCATCCGCAATTTCAAATCCCTTGTTCGCTTCAATAAGCATCTGAATGATCTTCCTAAATATTTAGCCCATTCAGCTGGCAATCCACCCCCTGTGAGCCAGACAGAGAAATGGGATTGGTCCCCTCTGGCCGCAACTTCAGCTCTATAGAATCTAGCTAAATCAATCAGCATTGAAGGCTGAAGAGGTAAAACTGCAACAAATTCAGCTACAAACTCCTCCATTACTTCAGGTTTAAGCATCTGGTTCCAGAGTACTAAAGCCCATTCACTTGGCTGGTTCAGGTTATAAGCTTCGGCTACAATCAGGGCTTCTTGAAATCGAGATTGCTCAACTAACGCTCGTCTAGCATTGGTTTCTGATCTATAAAGCCATTGGAAATCTGGCATTCGTATTTGAAGGGACAGAAGAGAAGCCTGAGCACAATCTCTACGTGTTTTGTTGCCAGCATCGATAGAAGAGTGAACTTCAGCAGCTTCAATGTAGTAGCGCATGGAATCCAGTAAGTCTTCATTATGGTCCTTGTGGTAGCGGTGAAACCACTGCTCACATGATTGCTCTGCACGTGACTCTAAAAGAGCTGCAGTCTCGTGCTTCATATCAAAATGATTGTAGACCTGTACAGAACACAATTACAATCAATAAAGTATCATATTTTTATGTTGTTTATTTGAAAAGGAGAACCAAGAAAATAAAAGAAAAACTTTCTGAGCATACAAAAAAGAGCAATTTGTCCACTTTTAAAGTCACTGCTTGAAGAAGTTATTAACATAACCCAGAATATGTAGTGCCATACTATTGACATATTATGTAGTGGGTTAAAAGGACTCTATTTCAGTGATCCCTGAGTCATTTAAAAATAAAAATGTTACTTAATCAAAACGAAGCATACTCTTACGTACACACAATTCTATAGTATAAGTGAAGAAAAGAACGCTGCTCCAAGGAGCTACTGTTTTATTGAAAGTATGAAATCAAGAAAACAAAGAGCAATGGCTGCCACGAGCCACTGTCATCTCAAGCCCAAAAGCCTGTCCCTGCCAATTCCCCCCTCTCTTTCCTCAACTTCCTCCCTTTATATTTCTTTCAGCCCTTCTAACCGAAAGAATCTCTAAGATTCGCTATTCTCTCTCCTCTTGCCATCTCTGCTAAAACCGTCAGCACTCTCCCCCTCAGATTATGCTGGTGGACCCCACTTAATGGTTTTCCATTTTTTTTCTTTCATATACCCTCTTAACCTTCCTCAGATTATGCTGGTGGACCCCACTTAATGGTTTTCCATTTTTTTTCTTTCATATACCCTCTTAACCTTCTCTTTTTGTCTCTCATCTTCTTGGGCCTGGGCTTGATACGAATCAACACCTCCCCCCACAAAATTCACCTTGTCCTCAAGGTTAAACTCTGGAAATGAATTTTTCATCTGGGATAAACACTCCCAGGAATTTTTACAAGTTGGCATATCTTTCCACTTCACCAATACTTCCCATTCTTGATCTTCCTTCTGTCTGATAGCCAGGATCTCCTCTGGTTGAGCATCGAGTTCCCAGTTTTCAGTCACACATTTGGGAAGTGGTTGCACATTGCCTTCCGCTGCTACAGTGGGTTTTAATAATGATACGTGGAAAATCGGGTGTACCTTGCTGCCCGCTGGTAACCTTAGTTTGTATGCAACCTCCCCTATTCTTTCCATGACCTCATATGGCCCGTAGTATCTAGGGCTTAGTTTCTGGTTAATCCTCCTGGCCAATTTCTTGAGTTTATAAGGCTGATTCTTCAAATAAACCATATCACCCACTTTTAACTCCATTGGTCTTCTATGCTTATCAGCCTGTTGCTTCATTCGATTTCGGGCTTGTGCCAAATTTTCCTTCATCAATTCTAGCATCTCATTTCTGTCCTTTATCATTTCAGCCACCTCATCATTTGCCGTTGTTCCTGCATCTCCTCGAATAATTGATAATTAGTGCTATACCAAAGCTCTACCCAACTCAACCATTTGTGTCATTGTCTTGGTTTTTGTCCTGTCATGCATCTGAGAAAGGTTTCTAGACACCTATTGACTACCTCCGTTTCACCATCTGATTGAGGATGGTAAGCTGAGCTGAATTTCAGCTTTGTCCTTGCCAACTTAAATAACTCAGTCCAAAATGTACTCATGAAAACTCTGTCACAGTCTGATACTATGGATTCTGGAAATCCATGTAGTTTTACTACTCCATTTAGGAACAATTCAGCAACTTCTCGGGCACTAAAAGGATGTGCTAAAGCCACAAAATGTGCATACTTCGTGAGCCTATCCACCACCACGAGAATAGTGTCGTAACCCCCTGCTCTAGGGAGTCCTCCTATAAAATCCATGGATTTATCTGACCAAATTTGCTTAGGAATAGGAAGGGGCTGAAGTAACCTGCAGGGCTAAGTGTCTGGTATTTATTACGCTGGCAAACTTCACAGCTTCTGACATACTCCTGTATCTTCATCTTCATTCCTTCCCAATAAAATAATTGGGAAATTCTTTTGTATGTTCTGAAAAACCCTGAGTGACCCCCCATTGCAGAGTCATGGAACTCTTTTAAGATGGCATCCAGCTTAGGAGAACATTTGGGAATTACGAGCCTGTTCTTATAATACAGCCGTCCTCCACTCACCTCATAACCCTTATGCACATCTTTGTGTGCTAAAAGATCTTGTATTTTTCTCTTCAAATTAGCATCTTGGTCGACTTCATCCTCCAATTCCTCCCATTCCTCCATATGAACTTTATTGACTGCAGCAAATTGCATTTTCCTAGACGATGCATCAGCTGCACTGTTCTCAGTTCCAGGTTTAAACCATATCTCAAAAGTAAACCCCATTAATTTTGAAATCCACTTTCGCTGCCCTTCTCCCATCACTCTCTGATCAGCCAGGAATTTTAAACTTTTTTTGTCAGTATAGATAACAAAAGGCCTCCCCATTAAATAATGCTGCCATTTTTTAACAGCCATCACCACAGCCATCAATTCCTTCTCATATACCGACTTGTTAAGGTTTCTTTCCAATAAGGTTTGGCTCATGTAAGCTCGTGGATGCCCTTCTTGCATGAGCACAACTCCTAATCCATGACCTGATGCGTCAGTTTCCACCATAAACAGTTTATTAAAGTCTGGAATAGCCAGCACCGGGACCCTAGTCATGGCCAGTTTCAATTTTTCAAAGGCTTCTTGTGTAGCCCCACTCCACTGAAATTGATCCTTCTTTAGCTGTTGAGTAAGAGGCCAGGCAATCTTCCCATAACCCTCCACAAATTTCCTGTAGTACCGTGTCAGTCCTAAGAATCCTCGCAATCCTTTAACATCTTGAGGTGTAGGCCATTCTAGCATTACTCAGATTTTGTTGGGATCAGTTGCTACCCCTTGGCCCGATATGATGTGGCCAAGATATTCTATTTTTGATCTACCAAATGAGCACTTCTTCTTGTTGATCACTAACCCATGCTGTCTTAGAGTCACCAAAACAGATCTGACATGTTCAACATATTCATGTCTTTACTGACCACTAGAATATCATCAAAAAACACTAGTGCAAACTTCCTTAAATAAGGTCGGAGAACTTGGTTAAATAAGCCTGGAAGGTCGACGGTGCATTGGTGAGCCCATAGGGCATCACAAGAACTCATAGTGTCCTTCATGCGTCCTAAACGCAGTCTTCATGACATCCTCTTCTTTCATCTTGATCTGGTGGTAGCCAGATTTCAAATCCAATTTGGTGAACACTTGTGCTCCCCCTAACTCATCCAACGACTCATCAATGATAGGGATTGGGAATTTGTCTGGTATAGTGAGTTTGTTGAGAGCTCTGTAGTCTATGCAAAACCTCCATCCGCCATCTTTCTTCTTCACAAATATGACCGGGCTGCTAAACGGGTTGTTGCTGGGTCTTATAATCCCTACTGTTAGCATCTCTTTTACAAATCTCTCGATCTCGTTTTTTTGGTAATACGGGTATCGGTAAGGTCTAATGTTTGGAGTTGTGGTGCCAACTTTTAAAGCAATAGTATGATCACAGGACCTTTTGGGAGGTAATCCTAGAGGTTCGTGGAATAAATCATCAAATTCCTCTAAGAAAGTATTGAGTTTTTTATCACAAACCCATTTTTCCTCCTTCACGTGATCTTTAAAAACTTTGTAAGACAGCAAAAACCCTTCACCTTCATCATTGAGGGCTTTATGCAGGGCCTTCCATGATGTTGGTGATTTGCATAAAGAAGGATCCCCCTTTAATAATTTTTTTCCATCCTGCGAGCCCCATTCCAACTCTAAATTTTTGAAGTTAGCCTTCACTTCCCCCAAACTGGATAGCCACTCTAACCCCAACACGACATCCGAGCCTCCTAAATCCACGACAAAAAAGCGTTGTATCGGTATACCCTGTACTTCTATGCTCAATTGTGGGGAAATTCCTCTGTTTTTAACCCTTTCTCCGGTACCCACCTCCACTTCATACTCCTTAGTATTCAGAACTGTCAATTTAAGTGAACGAGTCAAAGCACTAGAAATAAAATCGGTTGTGGCCCCGCAATCCACTAGCACCACCACTTCTGTGTCTTTAATTTTCCCTTCCACCTTGAACGAATGATTAGAGGTCAAACCCTCTTTACTCTGTAATGAAAGTTGTAGCACTTTCATTGACAAACCCTCCGATGGCCCTTCGTTTCCTTCACTGCTTTCCAATTCCTCCCCCTCCTGCCTCTCCATCAACACCAGTTGAAGGTGTTTCAACTTGCAAACATGTTCACGTCCCCACAATTCACCACATTTGAAACATAAACCTTTGCGACATCACTCTCTTAATTCCGCTTGTGAGAGTCGCCCCTTTTCTGTCCCTTTCTTCTCGTCTCCTTCGCCCTCAACCCCCTTACTAGAAATTCCTCCTTTACTGCCTCCTGGTTCCCACCTCGTGAACCCGCACGTAGGTTTCCCTATCAATCTGTCCGGAGGTTTTTTTTTCGATGCTCATCAACCCCATTCGTCAGAACGCTTGGTTCTTCTCTTCCAATAGTAAGGCACGATCCATTAATTCGTCCAAAGAATTGGAATCATACAGTTTAAGCTTTGCCTGTATCTCCTCCTTCAACCCATTTAGGAAGATGCCTTTTAACATGATTCGCTCTTTGAGCTTTAATGGAGCAGATTCACGTTCAAATTTTTCACGATACTTCATCACTGTTGTGGTTTGTTTAATGCGCAACAAGGATCCAAAAGGGTTTTGTATTACCCCAAGTTGAAAACACTGCACCAGTGCGCCTTTAAACGCTGTCCATGTACGATTGGGGTCTTGGTCCTCCCACCATTGATACCAGCTGAGGGCTTGGTCCTCTAAAGCAATGATTACAGCGTCTAGCTTGTCCACCTCGTCCACGAAGCTTAACTTGAAATATCGTTGCACTCGTATTATCAAGCCACAAGCGTCGTCACTCCTGAAAATGGGGATGCGCAATTTTCTGCCCCTGAAATCCCATGTTGATTCCCTACTGCTCGAGTAGGTTATACGACTAAGGCAATCGTCGTCCTCTACTGCTCCATCTCGGTGCTCCTTCCTGCCACGTCGCCTGTGTGAGTGGTGCCTGGGGGAAAGCCCTCAATGAGATTGGCTTCGAGACATAATGAGGTTCTTCAACTCAGAAAGTTGTTGCTCAATCCCTGCAATACGTTTTTCCATCTTATTTCATGTGAAAACCATGCACTACTACAGGAGCCTTGGCTCTGATACCACTTCTTACGTATACACAATTCTATAGTATAAGTGAAGAAAAGAACGCTGCTCCAAGGAGCTACTGTTTTATTGAAAGTATGAAATCAAGAAAACAAAGAGCAATGGCTGCCACGAGCCACTGTCATCTCAGCCCAAAAGCCTGTCCCTGCCAATTCCCCCCTCTCTCCTCAACTTCCTCCCTTTATATTTCCTTCAGCCCTTCTAACCGAAAGAATCTCTAAGATTCGCTATTCTCCTCTTGCCATCTTTGCTAAAGCCATTAGCACTCTCCCCCTCAGATTATGTTGGTGGACCCCACTTAATGGTTTTCCATTTTTTTCTTTCACTTACCATCTTAACCTTCTCTTTTTGTCTCTCATCTTCGTGGGCATGGGCTTGATACATATCACATACACTCAGACTAAATTATTGTGAAACGGGAGGTACTGGCTAATTCAATTTTAGTAGCATACAATCATTAATCTATATATTCATTTATTGGAGCACTAAAAAAACACAAACCATGGCAAATGCATCAAAGTCATTAGGGTTGAAATGCTTCAAGGATGTAAGAACAGCCATTCGAAATCCCCTGACAGCCTCAGCAGTTCCAGTATTTGTGTCTGCAGCAGCAGAGTACTTCTGAAGAAGTAGATCCAATTGACCGTTTTCTATAAGAATGCCCAGAATGAAATTCAGAGCATAAAAATTTCCAACTCCAGTTATCAGGCGCGCCAAACATGGAAAATCACCCTCCAAGACATAAGCATCAACCCTAGTTGCAGCAAGGGCCACAAGAACATCAACTCCATCAAGGCAAGAAGATGATTTGTAAAAGTGGTGAGATAAAATGAGAAGCTCAACCTGAAAATGCAAAATTTACAGGAAAGAATAGTGTCAGCTTCAGGAAAAGTAATTCAGTCAGAATTGTTTAGAGGCATTGAAAACAATACCATCAGCAGTCAAGTTATCATTGAATAAAGAGCAAATACTGAACATAGCATCTTGTGTTTAGGGCCCTATAAGTGTCAGTAAGTGATTATTTAAACCTTACAATTTATGAGATTTAAAGATTCCGATACACTTATCTCACTCTGATAGTGAACTAGTTCCATCACTTGATATGTCTTGTCTCTTTCTTTCTGTACACACACATACAAGTCTTATTATTTCTACACCTAAAATTCTACCACACACCAGCTAATGATGAGTCAATTATTGGCTATGGAATATGACTTGGTTATTGTTGAAATGACAACGTTTTTTGCTTAGAAAATGTGTGACTATTGTACCGAGCTAGTTTTCAGTAGGTTCACCCAGCCAGCTGTAGCTGGCACGTGACAGCTGACTGTAGCTGCTCCTGTTCCTTGCACTCTCTCTCCTCTAAATTGGGGGTTCCTTTAAGTAGTCTCTTGTCTCTGTTTCTTCTTCAGTACAAGTGAATAGAGAAACATTCCACCAAAAGAAACCCATGATAGAATTAATGCTAATGACATATTTCAACTTTCAAGTGTGTAGGGACAAGGCAATTTATCCCAGTGTTATGATCTGAAACTCGCCTGCTCTTACATTGTTCTGCTGCCACTGTTATACTGATTTCTTTGTTTGAGTTTTTGATATTTTTTGGACCAGAGAAAGAAAGATAAGTTAGGTAAATTGCAATGTTTGCTACATTTTGTCACAAAAAGGGGGGTTTGGTAGAGTTCTCAAGCACTTAGGGAATCCACCCTTAAAAGCTAGCTATTAAGGAGGAGACTCAAACACTTAAACGAGTATCCCATTCTACTCCATGTGAGACTTAAACAACCCATGATACCCAAGTCCCTATCACAGCACCAAACATAAGTGACACTTCACTCAACTTCCTTGTTAGCCAAAACCCTCCACAGATAAAAAACCCTCCGTAGTTAGTCCTGTGCGAGACACCAACAGTCAACTTTTATTCAACTGATAAGTACCCAAATTGTTTCCAACGATGGAAATACAGGGAGCACAGAATCGTAAATGAAAGTTTGAAAACCAAATTATATAAACACAAAAAAAAATAAGACAGTTTTTCTAAACTTTCCATGCAAATGTGCAAAGAAAGTATTAAAAATCACCCATGATCGAATATCAAATAAATAATTGATTATCCATAAACTATAATCGGTTATATCTAAATATAATCAATTATGTTTAATTAAATATAATAAATAATTAAAACAAATAATATTATAATAGTAAATAAAATAATTTCAATTTTAATGTTTTATAAAATAACTTATTTTAATGTTTAATAATTAATTTAGTAAGAACAAAAAATCAAATTTAAATATTTAAATTTTAAATTAATTTGATTATATAATCTTAAATTGATATGTAATATATAATAATGAAATAAAATAAAAATATTAAAATAATTAATAAAATAAAAATAAATTTAATATTTGCTAATATATATTTTATATTAAAATAATTAAATAATTAATAAATTAAATTAAATTTATTTAAATTTTGATAATATATTTTATTATGAAATATAATTTTCTACTAATTACAATTTTATAATAATTTTTTATTTTAATTTGATTTTAACAATAATTTATATTTTCAAAATTTTATCTTTTTACATTAAATTATTTTAATTTTTTTATAAATTATGTTCTAAATATATTAATATACAACCAAATTTATCCTATCACATCAATTAAATCTAGTACAAACTTTCTTCACACTTTCCACAAACAAAGCCTAAGAGCTAGTTGTTAAATGGGGAGACCAAACACCTAAATATTTCATATTGCACATCCAATACTGCTTAATTGGAACTTAGGCACCCCATTCCTATCAGGTTTTAAGGATATCTCTTCACAAGAGCAGTGCCTTCGCGATAAGATTAGGTGCTTGGCTTCCCACTTGGGCTAAAGTACATGGTCTTTTCAAAGGGTGTCCTCACATGTTGAGGGATTGACTAGAGCTTTTCTACATTCATGTAATTCTTTTCTTCATCTTAATGAATTTCCTCCATAATCAAACAAAACAAAGAACAAGGGATATCACATCACAAAGGACTTCATCTATCATCCAAAGATCAATATGAATTAGAATTTTCCCATGACAAACTTGTGCAAAAATATCTCCAAGAGTCACCAAGCTGCCCACAATTCAACGAACACAAACCAAGAATTCGCAATAAACCCATTGGAGTCAAACCCTATGATCATTGAACCTTCTTCCTCA
>Ga0214542_1001607_pt1 | contig 46476 bp, 54 predicted proteins | sample CNSS1metaG_FD_160096 | JGI IMG/M metagenome (GOLD analysis project Ga0214542, IMG submission 160096) | Root nodule microbial communities from cowpea collected in UCLA plant growth center, Los Angeles, California, USA - CNSS1 | ecosystem: Host-associated > Plants > Roots > Nodule | place: USA... | reverse complement strand
TCATCCAATGGCCAAGATCAAGCCTTCTTCTCCAAGCTAGCATCAAAGGCCAAGATGCTTTCTCCTTCTCATCCAAGGGTCAAGATTCCTCATGTGTAATGGCTTGAGTATAAAAGCCTTAATTTTTCAGTATTGTACTCACTCTTGAATTTTTGTGCAATAGACACTTTGAGTTGAGAACACTCCTTACTATTGCCACTTGAGAGTCATCTTTAGAGAGCTTACTCTCTTTACCTCTAGCCCCCTTCCTAAGCTAGAGTTACCTCTAAATCACTCACCCTTTCACCTATCCATTGCAAGCAAGAGCCTACAAACTTGTCTTCCACTCTTCCATGCTTCTTCCATCATTTTCGCTGCAATTGGAGCTTCATGTCTCCACCAAGCTCCATCACACCAAGAAGCCAAAGGCACACCAACCCTTTCTCCCCAACCACCTCTCGGCCAAATGCATTTAATTGGGCTTGCATTAGCCCAATTTTAAAATTAAACACAAAGTACTTTAGTATTTTTATTCTAGAACATGGCCTAACATGTGGGCCAAAAATAAAAGCTATTCTAATGCTCCAATCATGTGTGCTATCATATTTTAATGTCTTCTTTAGCCCATGAAACAACATGTAAGGCCCTTGGTGAATTTGGTCCTCTTGAGGTAAGCCCATTTGGATCCTTCTAAGCATGCCTCTAGTTATTGGGCCTTTGATTGGGCTTGGATCTTTAGGAGCTTGTGGGCCTAGCCATGGGCCTATGGTGTCCTCATTAGATCCGCCAGGCGATACCCACAAACCAAAGGCGTGGCGATTAGCGGCGTGTGGAGACCGCCAAGCGGTTTGAAGCATAGTTTCTCCTGGTGACGCTTAGGTTACATCAGGCGATAGTGCATGGACAAGGGCTCTTTGATGAGTGTTTTGCATGGGTGGTTGTGGTGGTTTTGCCTAGGATATGCTTGATTAAATTACGAGTCAGGAGGTTCGTATTGAAGTTGTAAATGCGTGATTAATGCAGGCGGGGAGGTCCGTATTGGTTATACTCTTGTGTGGGGATACGAGCGAGGATGTTTGTATGTTCCGTGCTCACATTTGAGGCTCTTATGAGTGGGGATGTTCATAGTAGTTGTTCATGCATGCTGGACTACGAGCGGGAAGGTTCGTAGAGTTAGACTACGAGCAAGGAGATTCGTAGAGTTGGACTACGAGTAGGGACATTCATAGTGTTGGACAACGAGCGGGCAAGTTTGTGGAAGCATGATAATCCCTAAGACCAAAGTTGGGTATGTATCCTTCTCATATAGGTGATGCGATTGGGGTGGCATAGTACAAAGGAATCTATGAATAAGAAAATGGCCAAGATACTTTGTTTTGGTGCTATTATCATTATTTATGTATGATTGTTTTTTTCAGCCTATCCTTTTTGATTGTTGTTCCTGCAGAGAACAAAGAAGGTATGTCAGACACAAGTATTACCTTACTCTGGGCCGCAATCTCCTCAGTAGGTTCCTTCTCGGTTGATATATATCGCTTATGGGTATCTCGGTGTGATCGGTTTGGACCCGGGAGGGGTTACCTGCAGAAGGGACTCCGAAGCTCAACTCAGCAAAATCTCTTAAAAAGTCAAAACTGGTGATTATGGAAGTAATGAATGCGTACCTTTAATTCGTGGGGTCCATGCATATTTATAGATTATTAGCGACTTGACACCAACTTCGTGGGCCAAGGATAAGCCGATGAGGATGGCTTCGTACTTAGCTTGGTTGTTAGATGTCTTGAGGGCGAAGTGGAGGGATTTTTCGATGAGGATATCGTTGGGGCCTTCTAGCACGATGCCAGCACCTGCCCCCTTCGGGTTTGACGAACCATTAACATAAAGTGTCCATTAGTCCTCTTCAGGAGTTTGTTGGAGATCGTTCACAAAGTCTAGAAGGCATTTAGCTTTGATGGGGCTGTGAGGTTCGTAGCGGATGTTAAATTCGGATAACTCAACGGCCTAGGACGACATCCACCCCGCAAGGTCTGGTTTCTGCAATATCTTCTGAATTGGGTAGTTGGTTTTGACGATGAAGTTATGATTTTGGAAGTATGGGCGTAGGTGGCGGGTTGTGTGTACTAGGGATAGGGCCAGCTTTTCCACCATCTGGTACTTGGTTTCGGGGTCTTGCAGGGTTCTCCTGACGAAGTAAACAGGATGTTGGGTGCCGCCGACATCTTGAACCAGCGCGATGCTTACGGTGTTATCTATGGCAGTGATATAGACCCAATAAGGGTTGATGAGTATCCGGTTTATGGAGGATGGGTGGTGAGGTGAGGGTGGTTTTTAGCTTTTGGAAAATTTGTTCACAATCATCATTCCACGTGAACTTGGCGAATTTTTTGAGCAGTTGTATGATGGGTTGGGTTTGTTCGGCTAGTTTGGGAAGGAAGTGGGAAATGGCCGTGAGGGGCCTATGAGGCATTGTACTTCTTTGATGCTGGTGGGGCTTCACATTTCAATGATTGCGTTGCACTTTTCAGGGTTAGCCTCTATGTCGCGCTGGGTCAGCATGAATCCAAGGAATTTGCCACGGTCGACACTAAAAACGCATTTGTCGGGATTGAGGCGGAGGTTGTATTGCCTTAACGCGAAGAAGACAGCCGATAAGTCTTGAGCATGCTGGTGATGGCTTGGGGATTTGACAACCATGTTGTCAACATATACTTCGATATATTTGCCCATTAAATGGTTGAAGACTTTATCCATCAGTCGTTGGTAGGTTGCTCCTGCGTTTTTAAGACCAAATGCGATGACCTTGTAGAAGTAGTTGGCGTCGTCTGTAATGAAGGCGGTTTTATTCATGTCGGATGTGGCCATGGGGATTTGGTTATAACCGGAGTATGCATCAAGAAAACTAAGGACCTTGTTACCGGCTGCGCCGTCGACAACTCGGTCAATATTGGGTAAGGGGTAGGCATCTCGGGGACAGGCTTTGTTAAGATCTATGTAATCAACACACATTCGCCACTTGCCGTTGGCTTTCTTGATGAGGACCACGTTAGAGAGCCAAGTGGTATAGTGGGCTTCTTCAATAAACCCTGTGCTTAACAACTTATCAGCCTCGACTTTGGCCACTAGGCGTCGTTCCTCGCCAAGTTTGCATTTTTTCTGGGAGACATAATGGGCCTCCTTGTAAATGGATAACTTGTGGGATGCCACTTGAGGGTCAACTCCAGGTAAGTCAGCGGCTGACTAAGGAAAAAGGTTTGTGTTGCCGACTAGGGTGGGTGTTATGATGTCACGTTGTTCAGATTCTAGCCCAGTACAGAGTTTGATGGTGCGGCCATTAGGGAGCTCCAGGGGGTGGTTTCTTCAACAGGTTGAAGGTGGACATTCCAGCCCACTCTGGGGTCTAGATCATCACCAGACAAAGCGATCTCAGAGTCGGGTGGTCGCTCAATATGATTGGTTTGCAGGATGGGAAGCTGTGGGCGTAGGCTAACCATGTAGCATTCGCGTGCAAGGCGTTGGTCGCCATGAATGGTGAATATGTCGCAAGATGGGGAGGGGAATTTTATGGCCAGATGAGTTGTGGAAAAAATAGCGCCAAGGGTGTTGAGTGAAGGTCGGCCAAGGAGGACATTATAAGATGTAGGTGCGTCGACGATAAGGAAGCGGATAGGAATTGTCTTTGTTTGCGCGCCATTGCGAAAGATGGTATGGAGGTCGATGTAGCCGTGGGTGGAAACTTGTTCCCCAAAAATGCCATAAATCGGTTCATCGTAGGGGACCATGGCAGTGTCTGGGAGTTGAAGTTTCTGGTACGTAGCCCAATAGAGGATGTCGATGGAGCTGCCTTGGTCGACGAGGACTTTCTTAACTGCGTATTTTTCTATTTCAATGGTGATGACCATAGGGTCATCTTGCTAGTGATCGAGGCCTTGAAAATCGTCGTCTGTGATGAGAATTGGTTATGTGGTTTATGGATTGGATATGGCGGAGGTGTCTCTTACTGGCGGAGGAGGTGGATCCTCCACTAGCAAAACCACCAGAGATGGTGTTGATAATGCCGCGTAGGGGAGGGTCGGCGGGGGTGACATCGGTGCGAGCTGGTTGGGGGTCAAGGTTTGCGGGTTGGTTTGGGCATTTATCGTGGTGAGGGTCGCGGGGAGGGCGTCGGTGGTCAGAACGAGGAGGGTGCTGGGATCGAGAGGAGTGGTCATCTTTTCGGACAAAGCGGCGAAAATGGCCAGCATGAACTAGTTCTTCAATTTTATCTTAGAGTGCTTTACATTCCTCTGTAGTATGGTCGTGGTTTCGATGATAGCGGCAATATTTAGTCATGTCCGTGTTGGGGGGAGTAGTTGTCTTGCGTGGTGGTGGGATGAGGTCAACCTGTAAGGCTTCATCAAGGACGCGGGATCTAGGAACATTTAGAGGGGCGTATATGGTGAAGTGGGGTTGTCGGGGTTCCCGAGGTCTCAGATCAGGGTAGGGAGGTTGTTGACTGTGGTTGGTTGGAGATGGGGCGTAATCGTTGCAAAATTTTGTATGGAGAGTTTGCATTTCCTCTATACGGACGTAATCGGCTGCACGCAATTTCAACTCGTGCATGGAGGCAGCTGGGTGCAGGTAGATGTTCTTGGCGAAGGGGCCAGGTTGAAGAGATAGGGCCATGCACTGAAGTATCATTTCTTGGTTAAGGTGTGGTGTGCGAAGGGCAGCCTTGTTGAAACGATCAATGAATGCCCGGAGCGTCTCGTCTCTTTCTTGTTTGACACCGAGTAGTGAGATTGTTGTAGTTTGATGCGGGCGGCTGGCGGCGAAGTGAGTTGTAAACATGTGGGAGAGGGTGTCGAAGCTGTCATTGGGGTATGGCGGAAGGGTGGTAAACCATTCAAGGGCAGGGCCCTTGAGGGTGGTAGGAAAGGCTTTACAAAAAACGGCATCATGGGAGGTGTAGAGAGCGACGTGGGTGATGTAGACTTTGAGGTGTTCATCGGGGTCGGTTTCACCAGTGTAACGCTCCAGCGTGAAGGGTTCCTATTGGGTGGAGAAGAGGGTGTTGGCGATGAAGTCGGTGAAAGGGTGACGGCGCCTGGGTTCGTGAGATGGGAGTGGGTGAGGAGGGATGAGATGGTGGACGAGGGTGGGAAAAGTGGAGGTGAAGTTATGAGGAGGGATATGGGTAGTAGGGAGGTTGTGAGGGTTGTAGGGTGGGATATGAGTGGTGTGTAGGGTGGTGGGCATGTTGCAAGGCGGGATGTGTTCGGTGTGCAGGGTGGCGACGGGGGTGAGAGCCGCAGTATTTCCTTGGAGGGTGGAGTGGAAGTGAGTAGGGTGGGTTAAGACGGTGGGAGTTTGTTGGGTGGTGGTGAAGGTGTGCGGGGTAGGATTGTACTCGCTTTCCTCTTCAGTAGGCTGGAGAGCTAGGGACCCTGCGGCATCAGATGCTTCTTTTGCCTTTCCCTTTTAAGTGGAATCGGCTTTGATCTTTCGCCTTAGGCAAGAATTCTCCTGTCGTAGTGCTTCCATCTCATCAGCACTACACTTCTTCAATTCAGCCAGCTCCTGTTGCATCTTGGCTTGACCGTCTAGGATGGTGGCCAGATCCGGAGTGATGTTAGTAGGTCCTGGGGGGCCTGCTTCAACTTGCTTGTTAACTCATGCTCTGTTGCGGGTAGAAACCATTTTCGGACAAAGCGGGTGGTAAAGTACTACCTCGTGCCCCACGGTGGGTGCCAATTGTTCCTGCAAAGAACAAAGAAGGTATGTTAGACACAAGTATTACCTTACTCTGGGTCGCCATCTCCTCAGTAGGTTCCTTCCCGGTTGATATATATCGCTTATGGGTATCTTGGTGTGATCGGTTTGGACCCGAGAGGGGTTACCTGCAGAAGGGACTCCAAAGCTCAAGTCAGCGAAATCTCTCAAAAAGTCAAATCTGGTGATTAGGGAAGTAATGAATGTGTACCTTTAATTCATGGGGTCTATGCATATTTATAGATTATTAATTATGTCTGGCTATGTCATGGGCTGGGCCCTTGTTTGGTTCGTAGGTGGGCCTAGGCCTTAGCCCAGGCCCTTAGTTTGATTATTGTGGGCTTGATGAATCTTAGAAGTGCCTTGGTTTCGTTAAGTTTCTTAGAGCGATCGGTCTAGACCGTCTACTCTTTTAGCGGCTTAGGCCACTATTATTCTTCTATCGGCTTAGGCTGATTATTCTTCTTAGCGGTTTAGGTCGGTTAGGCTTGGGTTGGCTTAGGTCGGCTACTTCATGCGTATACATAAGGTGATCCTTTATTATTATTTGGTTGGACCGGCTACGCGCGGTACATTTGTGTTTGACAATGATTGTTTATGTATGATTATTTATTTCAGCTCACCTTTTTGTTTGTGTTTAGCGATGATCATGTGATTTATCACACAAAAACATATGTGAATCCAGGTGAGGATGGTGAGACATAGTGACGAAGCAAAGCTAACTGTGGGAAATTGCTTCATATCTTATTTTTAAACATTTTGTATGTTTTGTCTTTTGAATTATGGATTGTAATAAGGCATGTGAGAATTATTTATATCTTTTGCGGTATAAGTTCTAGATTTTTCTCGCGATTGGAAACCATGAGTTATTAAATTTCATATTTGACATAAAAATTATTTTATCAAGTGATATCCGTCTAGGTGTCACGGCCTTGACACATGTGCAGGTTTCAAAACTGCTGCATATCCATTGTGGTTTGAAGGTGCTGCATCTCATCTTTGATCCGTTCAGGTGCATGATGCTTCCATGGCTGCTGCTGTTCGATTCTCGTTTTGACGGGGGTAGCGTGGTTTGCGCAGATCTGAAGTCCAGATCTGCAAGCGTCAATGGTGCAGATTTGGTTCTTGAGTTGCGCTGGTTGAACTGGTTCAGGTTTCACGGTTGTTCTGGTGTAGTGGAAGATGCGTTTTGGAGACATGATGGAGCTCCATCAATGGTGGTTCGTGATGCACCAAGGTTGTTTTTCTTCTCTAGTGACGTAGCTGCGGTAGTCGACGGTGGGACGATGCAGGTGGCGACTCATAGGTGCATTCACATTTCTGATTCGGGCACGGGCTTCGCTGTTGGCACGACGTAAATCTAGTTGCAACGTTATTGCATGTTTAGTGGTTTCGTGGAGATGATGCCTTGCGTGTTGCCATGGAGGTTTCACGGTGGCTACTGCCATGGTGATGGTGATGAACTGTTGCAGATACGAGGTGAGGTGCAGGTCCAGGCGAGGTTCGTGGTGTGCGAGGGCGCTAAGTCCGCTGCTGTTGCGAAACGATGGCGACGAGTTTGCCTTCTAGAGCTGTGGTTGTTCGTTGCCGGTGCTGGCCTGAGTGGATGGAGTTATCAATGTCATTTTGCTGCAGGTGAGTGGTGCTGCTAGTGGTGGCTGTGTTTTTCGGCGAGGTGGTGACGGTGTGGAGCTCTTCGATCAAGCTTGTGGTTGCCGACATTAATGGCTGACGGTGGTGGAGTGTAGTGTTGGCAGAAACTTGGTGAAGACCGAGGTTAGGGTTTGTTGTTTGGGAGAACGTTGAAGACGATGACATATTAACATTTGGTTGAGTGAATTTTAAGTGTTTGAATATTCTCTTTATTTAGTTTAATTAATGGAGGATTACCACATGGCTTGATGTGGTAGAGTTAAGTTTAGGTGGTAGGAGAGGTGTAACTTAGTAGAAAATAGGGGTACAGAATAGGTTTTTGAGTGATCCACTTGAAGTAGGAATGTGTAAAATAGAAATTGGGAATACATTTAGCTCCTGAATTATTTCTTTTCAGAATTTACTGATTTTGGACTTAACTTGTAACTCAGAACATTTACAAATCCACACTTTTAATGACGCAAATTAAATTTCAGTTGCATTAACAAACCTTAGAATATCCAATAGTATTTTATGCAACTAAAATCACTTTGTACACCATTTTTAACGTACAAACTCAATAAGTCCAATAATCACAAATCCTGATTAAATCAATCCTTAAGCATAAAAATTCTATTAAATCTCCAAATTTAAGCATTAAATAAGAACAAAAATTTGAACTCATCATTAGTAATATATAAAAATAAACGTCACAACTTACACTATTTTTTATAGTGAGTATCATATATCTATTTCAACCTTTGTCCAACTTTGACCGTTTTTTCTAAATCCAACCTTGATCTTCAACCGATTTCCTATTTCCTTCAATTGATTTCTGAAATATAAACTTTCTTCCATTTGTTTTCCTAATGATAACAAGAATTCAAAGTAAGAAAGAAAGTTAGTACATGACACATTAATACGAACATAAAATTGAAGTTTTTACAACACAAAAATCAAATTTAAGAGATGCTAAACTAACTATTCAAAGCTACCCAACTAAAAGAAATAGAATGAAATATTCACTAAAATATAAACTGAACTAGACCAAAAATTAATCTAAACACACCAAGAAAAAATATTACAACGATTAAACAAAATTTTATCATCCAACATTACCACTTCAAATCTATAAAACTAAAATTCTAATTAAAAGAAAACACTTAACAAAGTAAAACGACAACTCACACTTAGAGTGTGTTTACTTGAAAGAGTGGATTTAAAAGAGAGTGAGTGAATTTGGGTGGATGAATTTTAGTTGTTTCTTTTAAGAGATTTGGAAGTGAAGTGAGTGAATTTGAGAGTAAAATTTGTAAAAATTTGGAATGAATAAATTGATATGATAGATAAAATTAATATACTATTATATTTATTTATTATTATTTTTATTATTTATTATTATCATTATTTATTATAATAATTATTATATATTATTAATTAAATAATATAATTATTTATATATTATCGTTTATTTAATATATAATAATAATTATATATGTAAAAGTTAAAGTCCTCCAAATCTCTTTTAAGGGAGATAATCATTTCTAAATGCATACTTCCATATCATTGCAAATCCTTCAAAACGAATACAGATAAATCCCACAAATCTTTGTACAAAATTCATATACGCCCGCAAATCATGTGAAGCAAACATGCTCTTAAGCCCTTTGCATTCTTGGGCAAACTAAAATGTAACATAGAGAAATTAACCAACAACTCTAATGACTACCAGACACAAATATGCATGATTATCCAAATATGCAATTCAGATTAGTAGCATAACTAGAAATGACCTCCACAGTTCAGCTTTTGCACTCATTCACTCAATGTCTTTATGCAAAATTTTCCCCTCAACAAAACAAGTATGATCTCATAAGCTTGAAAAACTTATAGTTAGCATCAAATTTCCCAAAAAAGAAAACACTCTAGATCGATAAGACGTTTGTCTTCGCTTGTAACGTGGTCATGTATGAGGTAAGGAAGAGCAAAAGGATTCAAGGCTTAACAACAAGTGAGTGGTGAAATTGTTTTAGGTAATTTGTGAAATCAAGGTGCGGGTTTAACTCAACAAAGCATTTTTCTCATACTGATTTCCACTCTTCCCATTCTTATTATTTCCTTTTTCCCTTCATGCAAACCATTGTATTTTTTTTCCTATTTTCTCTGTTTCAACTTTTTGCTCTTCTGCTTCTTGAACCAACCCATTTTCCCCAACATTTAAGTGTTAGTATACACTACCACAAACTTTTCACCGCACACAAGTTGGGTTTATTCATGGTTTTTCAAGTCTAATATTCATAACAAGCTCAATAGTTAACAAAGAAAGGTACGTAAAATCAATCCCAATAGTCAAGGTTAAGTAAAAAAAAGTATCAATCTAAGTTGTATTTGGCTAAACGACTAAAAACAAACAAGGCCTATATCACATAAAGAGTGATTCTAAGGTCAAATAACACCAAAAAGAACTAATACAAGTTCTTAAATGTGACTCTACATTAATGCAACACATTGTCAAAAATTTAGGCTTGTTCCTACGGAGAACAAATAAGAGATGTCAGACACAAACTTGATGAGGATCCTCCGTCGCGGTAGTCACCGAAAAACCTCTTCCAATCGGTGTTCTACCGATTGATCCTCGCAGAAGGCAAGGGAAACGCAGTGGAATGGTCGATTACGAAGGTTTTGACTTGGTTCGCTCTGGTTTCTCGCTGATTTGGTAAACCCTAATAGGCCAAAACCTAATCTAGGGTTTGGGTGAGCTGATGAACGGTGGGAGTGATCTCTACCGGATATCTCATTCATCAAAGTTGAAGATTACAAACAATGGCCTGTCTTTTATAAATGAAGACAACCGGTAAAATAAACGGAAGAAAACTATGCTTGCCGTCTAACAAAAATGTAATGTTCTAACGGCGATGAAGGGAAAGAAAAAAATACAGAGACTACTAACGGCAAGGCGTCGTGAAACTTATGGTTTCAGTAATCCGTGAACGTATGGACGGCCCTAACAAACCCTAACAGAAAAGTGAGGGACAAGGTTGATGTGTTCTTGTGTTGACGGCAAGGGATGGTAGAGGAAACCCTAAGAGCAGCGTGAACCAGAACCCTTGCACAGTGCAGAAGGAACATGTGATGCGCAAAAAGAAAACCTCGTGTGTGGCATCCTTACACAATGGTTGCAACGCTGTTTATTTGGGCTGTTTGGAGGCCCAATACGTGATAGCGGAACTTAATGATGTTTCTCGCATAAGACCACGCATGGTGTGCAGAAAATGAGAGAATTGGGCTGCACGTGAGGCCCATTCAGGAGATGTTAGTAGTAGCGGTATGCACACGTGTATGAATGGAACGCTGAAGCTTCTCTCCCTTCACGTGGAAATGGCCTGAAAGTGCCTTTGGCTTGCACATTGGAGTAGGTTGGTTGGTGTGAAGAAAAGTTTGGGCCGCTAGCCCATGATCAATTGGGAAGCTAGAAAATGTATGCATTTAACAAAATAAACCAATTAAAAACAACATTTATTTAATTAAAATAAAAGAAAATAAAAGAAATTAAAATGAATAGGCCTAAGTGTTGGCCCAATGCTATAAGCCTTATTTGGATCACATCAGATAACACCATACCTTAATCTGCAATCTCTTTGGTGGGCTTCTTCTCGGCTCGCATATGCCATCTACTAGTATTTCGGCTTGGACCCGTGAGGGGTTACCTGCGGAGAAGACTCCGATGATCAAGTCAGCCAACAAATTCTCACAAAGTCAAATCTTGTGATTAAGGGATTAATGAATGCGTACCTTTAATTGCTGGGGTCCATGCATATTTATAGTTTATTAATTATGTTTGACCATGTCATGGGCTGGGCCATTGTTTAGGGCCATAGGTGTGCCTGGGCCTGCTTGTCAATTTATCCTCTGAAGTAGGCAGCTTAGGCGGCTTACGCCTGCTTGCTTGATTCATCTGATAGTCATTCGCATGCTTGCGGGGATTTATATAGACGGGTTTTACTGTATAGTTGTATGAAGCCGCCTAGGTGCAGTAAACCAGTCCCTCAGCCTTTGCCGGTGGAGACATAGCGACAAAGGATGAAAAGTGTGGTCGGTTTTTGTTAGGCCGACTAGGTGCAGTACACCAGTCCCCCAACCTTTGAGTGTGATGAACAGTGTTAAGGCTAGTGTTGTCGAAGGTCTAATCAAAAGGGTTTTGCGCCATCATTTTGAGGTTTGTGGCATTTTGTATGCATTGTGATGCTTCATCTAATCGTTGTTTTTGGCAGGAAAAGTTGAAACGTTTGAGATGTTGATTATAAATACGAGTGCATCAAAAGAAAAACTTTACTTTGTTCATTTGCAAGAAATTGGGGGAAGCTTTCTTTCTGCGTGAGATCGTGTCTAATACCTTCATTGTTTCCACTGTCTACCTATTAAAAAGAAAAGTTATGTCTAGTTATAGTGATAGCGTTTCCTTATCGATTTCGGGTAGTGGGAGTGAGCGGTCCGGGGTGGATGGAAGTAGTCAGTCAACTAGTAGTGATAGGGAGCAACTGGGAAGATCCGCCAAAAGAGTTGGCGGAAAGCAAGATGTGGATGGGTTGCAAAAGATGTGTGAACTCAATACTCTATATTCTGGTGGTCGTAGTTGTTGAATTCGTGGCTGAATTACACTCCCATATTTGAGAGGGGTGCTCGAAAGGACATTATGGCATCAGAGAGGGTTAATGTTGTCGAATGTGTATGTAAAGACCGAGAGGGAGCTACCGAAGAGTTCTTCTATATGTACATGTGTCACTTCTCGCAGCTACATATTAGGCTGCCGTTTGATGAGTTTACCATAGGGGTGTTGCGGTTGGTGAACGTCGCTCCTACTCAGTTGCATCCGAACAATTGGGCGTATCTACAAGCGTTCCGGGTGCTATGCAAAGCATTGTATTTGCAACCTTCTCCATGCTCGTTTCTTTATTTCTTTGACACGCGACCGAGGAGTCCAACAACCTGGTTGTCGCTTATAAGACGGCCAAGGATAAACAAATTGGATGCATTTACCGAATCCTTTAAACACTTTAAGGATGGATTCTTTAAAGTAGTAGTGAAATAGGGTGGACGTTCACACTTTTACACTGACGATGGGAGCACTAAGTTCTCCTTTTACTGGACTAGTAATCCTTGGAGATATAAGGGGATGACGAGGGAAGAGTTATCGGTGGCAGACAAGGAGGTGGTACGTGCTGTGATGCAATTTAGCAATAAGATGCCCACTAAGGGCTTAGTTAGGGTTTATAATTTGGTTCATCCGATTATTGATATTGAAGGTATCTTTTTTGTATTTTTGAGTGTTATACTGTGTTTGAGTTGACTAATGGGCGTTCGTTGTTGTTTATAGGTCATATGGCGCAAATGGGAAAGAAGAATCTAACGTTTTTTCAAACATTGAGGAAGGAAAAGGCGGCCAAGGCCAAGGATGCTGGGAGCACTGAGGTTCCTAACTTACAAGAATCTTTGGTTGAAGTGCATGTGCACGGGGGAACAAAATAGAAAGTTGAGTTGTCGACCAGGCCTTGCAAGGGGAAGGATGTGAAGAAGGTATGGGCCACTTTGTTAGGGCCGGGATCGTCTTCTGGTGGGAAGGGACTGGAAGCTGGGCTGATCGAGCTGCCGAAGACGATTATTCGGTGTGATATTGAAATAAATGTGTCGGAAACCCTGATCAACTTGACTGATAGTATGGAGCCAAACGCACTAGTGATGTCCATGGTGGAATTTAATAGTAAGGCGCTAATATTGGGTCGCAAGGTGGGGTCTTTGTACCAAAGGGAGCTAAAGTAAGGAATCGGTCGAAAGTTGAGGAGCTACAGGGGTAAGTTGACAAGCATGCCAAGGAGAAGGTAGCTTGGGAAAAGGAGAGGGAGGAATGGAAGGAGGAGAAGAAAAGGCTTGGGACTTGGAAAGTATGCTACTTAGATTCAGAGGAGAAGTTTAAAGTCAAGATTGCTAATCTTGAGGCTAATTACAACGATTTGAAGGAAAAGCATAAGGGCCTGGAAGTGAAGTTGGAGGACCTTAAAGGTTGCATAATCCAAGAGCATATTAATGCGTTCCAAAAAGGCTTGAGGCAGGCGGCCTTTTTCTGTAAAGACGTGGATGTGGCAGATCCCAGGTTCGATGTGAATAAGGACGTAGTGGATGGCCAACTTATCAGCAAAGTCGAAACAAGTCTTGAGGAGGAGGCAGAGAAGACGGTGGTTGATGAATATATGAATGTTGAAGAGGACGTAGAGGGTGGTGATGACCAAGCAGCTTATGATATAGTTCTTATGTTTTCTATTCACGATTAATCCTAAGTCTGTAATAACTCGTACACTATTTTTCTTTCTTTCTAATATGATGCATATTCTGGATATATCTGTTGTGTGGTTGTTGACGAGAGTATATGTTATAGGAACGCGCTTGTTGAATGATGTTGATCTGATTTCGTTATGTATCAGTATGTTACTTCATATGTTGTTTCGTTTGGATAAGTATTATTGACATTTGTAGGGTAATTAGAGTACTTTTGTGTGTATGCTATGGAAGTTATAGTACTCGACCCAAGCTACTTACTTATGGTAAGGGTGGGGAACTTAAACGATTAAAGTAGATAAAGGGTGTTCTACCCGGGTCACTTACTTGTGGTAAGGGTGGGGAACTTAAACGATTAAAAGTAGATAAAGGGTGATCGACGTATGCCGCTTACTTGTGGTAAGGGTGGGGAACTTAAAACAATTGAAGTTGGATAAAGAGTCGAGCGTGTGATCAAGAACCCTTTGTTTTATTCATGGATTTTGGGGTGCCTCATTAAAAACTCCCTGGCCAAAACCCTCCTTAGGGAAAAATGCCAAGTGAGGAAAAAAAGTACACCTAGGGTTATAAGTATTCGGTACAGTAATCAGTCTAACTAAAGTAGAATTTGAGATGAGATACATTCCATGCATTTGGTATCTCTTCTCCTGATAGTTGTTCAAGCTTGTAAGCGTCGCCTTTTGCATCATCACGTATTCGGTACGGGCCATCCCAATTGGCGGAGACTTTGCCATCCTTCTTTCTTGCGCTGCTGGCCATTCTCCAAACTAGGTCTCCTTTTGCGAACGATGGCGGGCATAAGTTCGCGTTATATTTTCTGGCCGTTCTTTACTTAATTGCCAAGTTGTGGATTTGTGCCTTGTCTCTTAATTCAGGTAAGAGGTCGAGGTGGGTGCACATATTTTGGTGGTTTTGATCTAGGTCGTATAGTTCTCGGCGTAGAGATGGTTCGCCAATTTCTACTGGAATCATGGCCTTTGCGCCGTATACTAGGCTAAAAAGAGTATTCGTTTTTTGCGGATTGCAGGGTACATCTGTAGTCCCACAATACTTCCAATAAATCTTATGGCCACCAGCCCTTGGCGCTATCCAATCTTTTGCGCAACTCCCCCAGTATAACTTTGTTGCCTGTTTCAGCTTAGCCATTGATCTACGGATGTTCGACAGAGCTGGTTACGTGTTTGATGTCGAGGCCGGTGTAGAACTTAGGTGTAGAACTTAGCGAGTTCTTTGTCTATGAATTGTCGATCATTATCGGTTATGATCGTGTGTGGCACGTTATAGCGACTTATGATATCTTTCCAAACTAACTGCTCGACTTGTTGAGCTGTGATGGTGCCTAACGGTTTGGCTTCTATCCATTTGGTGAAGTAATCGATGGCTACTATTAAAAATTTCACTTGGCCTTTTCCCAGGGCAAAGGGGCCGATAATGTCCATTCCCCACTTTGCAAAGGGTCATGGGGAAAGTATGGAGTGGAGTTGTTCTTGCTTCTGATGGATGGGGTTGCCATGCTTCTGGCATGGTATGCATTTCTTGACAAAGATGTGACAGTCTGCCTCTATGGTCGGCCAGAAGTAACTGGCTCTTAGTATTCTGATTGTCATGGTTCACGCGCCGGAGTGATATCCATATATGCCTTCATGTAGTTCTCTAATTACGTACTGGGCCTGTTTGGTTGTGACGCATTTGAGGAGTGGCTGACCATATCCACGCTTGTATAAGTCATCTCCTGTCATCATATACCTTGCGGCTTTAGCCAGCCAGCTCTTGTCAGCATCCGGTGGAGGGTTACTGGTTTTAAGATACTGGATGTAGGGAGTTGTCCAGTTGTCGGCGTGGTTCTGGTCCAGGTTTAAGCAAATGTTTGTTGTGGATGGTGGGGATAATGTTTATTGTAGGAGGGATTTGTATCGGTTTTTTATCTTAGTGTTGGCTAGCTTAGATAGGATGTTGGCTCCGACATTTTCACTTATGGGGATGTACTGAACACATACATGATTAAAAGCGGATTGGATGACGTTGTGGACAAGATGATTGTATTACAGGAGGGTAGGATCTTTGATTTGGAATTCGTCGTTTAGGTGGCCTATAGTGAGTTTGGAATCGGTCTTGCACGTGAGTGTTTTGACGCCAACTTCGCGTGAGAGGGGTAAGCCGGCTAAGATGGCTTCATATTCGACTTGATTGTTGGTGGTTTTAAAGGCGAAGTGGAGGCATTTTTTAATGAGGATGTCGTTGGGGCCTTCAAGGACGATACCAGCTCCTGCACCCTTTGAATTTGAAGAGCCATCTACATAAAGTGTTCACTGGTCTTCTTTTGATGTGTGTTGTAGGTCGTTGACGAAGTCGAGAAGGCATTGAGCTTTGACGGGGCCGTGTGGTTCGTAATGAATGTTAAACTTAGATAATTCCACGACCCAAGATGACATGCGGTCGACAAGGTCCGACTTTTTGAGTATCTTCTGAATGGGATAATTGGTTTTGATGATGATGTTGTGGTTTTGGAAGTAGGGGCGTAGGCATCGTGCTGCATGCACTAGGGATAGTGTCAGCTTTTCCACCATTTGGTATCTGGTTTCTAGATCTTGCAAGGTTCGGTTGACAAAGTATACGGGATGTTAAGTACCTGCGATGTCCTGAACCAGGGCGGTGCTTACAACGTGATCTGTTGCGAAAATGTAGACAAGGAGGGGTTGGTGGATATCCGGCTTATGGAGGATAGGTGGAGATGTAAGGGAGGTTTTGAGGTTTTGGAAGACTTGCTCACATTCGTCATTCCAAGAGAACTTCACGAATTTCTTGAGTAGTTGAATGATGTGATGGGTTTGCTCGGCTAATTTGGGGAGGAAGCGAGAGACGGCAGTTAACGACCAATGAGGCATTGAACTTATTTAATATTGTTGGGGCTTTGCATCTCAATGATGACATTACACTTTTTGGGGTTTGCTTCTATGACACGTTGTGTTAGCATGAAGCCAAGGAATTTGCCACGATCGACGCTGAAAACGCACTTTTCAGGTTGAGTCTAAGGTTGTACTGCCGTAATGTAGAGAATACTGTGGATAAGTCTTGCGTGTGTTGGTGGTGACTTGGGGATTTGACAACCATGTCGTCGACGTATACTTCGACACACTTGCCCATTAAATGGCTAAAGACTTTGTCCATCAATCATTGATAAGTTGCTCCTGCGTTTTTCAGGCCGAAGGGCATGACCTTATAAAAGTAGTTAGCGTCGTCGGTGATGAAGGCTGTCTTGTTTATGTCGGTTGTGGCCATCGAGATCTGGTTGTATCCGGAGTATACGTCTAAAAAACTTAGGACCTTGTTGTTGGCTGCACCGTCAACTAGCCGGTCAATATTGGGTAGGGGATAAGCATCTCTGGGGCAGGCTTTGTTGAGGTCCGTATAGTCGACACACATTTGCCATTTGCCATTTGCCTTTTTGACCAGAACCACATTAGAAAGCCAAGTGGTGTAGTGGGCTTTGACTTTCGCTACTAGTCGACGTTCTTCGCCGAGCTTCCGTTTCTTCTAGGAGACATACATGGCTTCCTTATAAATGGAGAGCTTGTGGACCGCAACTTGAGGGTCAACGCCGGGTAAGTCAGTGACTAACCAGGAAAAGAGGTTGATGTTGCTGATGAGGGTGGGTGTTAGTATATCATGTTGTTCTTGTTGGATACCGGTGCCCAACTTGAGGGTGCATCCATTAGGGAGTCCCAAAGGTACAGTGTCATCGACTGGTTCGATATGTTCATCGCGTCCTACTTTGGGGTCCAAGTCATCCCTAGATAAGGCAATGTCAGAGTCAGGTGGGCGTTCAATGTTTTTTATTTGGATGATGGGTGGTTGTGGACATAGGCTAGCCATGTAGCATTCGCGTGCGAGTCGTTAATCGTCGTGGATGGTAAGGATGTCACTAGATGCATAGGGGAATTTCATGGCTAAGTGTGGCGTAGATACGATAGCGCTAGAGTGTTGAGGGATGGTCGGCCGAGGAGAACATTGTATGATGTAGGCGCGTCAATGACAAGGAAACGAATGGGGATTGTTTTGGTTTGAGTGCCATCGCGAAAAATAGTGTGGAGGTCGATGTACCCACGAGTGGAGACCTTCTCCCTAGAAAATCCGTATATAGGTTCATCATAGGGGATCATGGCAGTGGTGGGAAGCTGGAGTTTCTGGTATGTTGTCCAATATAGGATGTCAACCTAGCTGCCTTGGTCGATGGGACCTTTTTTACCGCGTAGTTTTTTAGTTCGACCGTGATAACCATGGGGTCGTCCTACTGGTGGTCGACGCCATGGAAATTATTGTCTGTAAAGGTAATGGGAGGCATGCGGTGTCTGTGGTGGGAGTGGGTTATGTGGTTAATGGACTGGAGTTGGCAGAGATGTTTCTTTTTGGCTGAAGAGGTGGACCCGCCGCTAAAAAATCCACCAGAGATGGTGTTAATCGTGCTGCGTAGTGGGGGGATCAGACGGGGTTACATTAGTGCGGGCAAGTTGTGGGTCATGGCTAGTTTGTTGGGTGGTGCGTCGGTCGTGGCGAGAATCACGGGGGGGATATCTGTGATTGGATCGTGATGGATGTAGGCGTTTGTCTCTGCGGACAAAGCGACAAAAATGGCCAGCACAAACCAATTCTTCTATTTTATCTTGGAGTGCTTGCATTTGTCTGTAGTCATGTATGCGTTGGGAGGGTTGGACATTTTACGAGGTGGTAGGATGAGGTCGGCCTGGGGGGCTTCATCAAGAAGGCGTGATTTGGGACACTTAGCGGCGTGTATCTGGTGAAATGTGGTTGTCTGGGTTCTCTAGGTCTGGCGTCAGGTCGTGACGGTGGTTTAGCGGGGGCAGCAATGGAGGGAGTGTAATCGTTCCAGAACTTCTTTTGAAGGTTTTACATCTCTTCCATGCGGATGTACTCCGCAACGCAGAGCTTAAGTTCATGCATAGATGCGGGTGGGTGTAGGTAGACGTTGTTAGCGAATGGTCTAGGCTTGAGAGTGCAGGCCATACATTGTAGTATCATCTCTTGGTTGAGGTGGGGTGTGCGGAGGGCAGCCTTGCTGAAGTAGTCTACGAAAGCCCACAACGTCTCGTCTTGTTCATGTTTGACGCCAAGGAGAGATAGGGTTGTGGTTTGATGTGGGCGGCTACCAGCGAAATGAGTAGTAAACATGTGGGAAAGGGTGTCAAAGCAGTCAATGAAGTATAGCGGGAGAGTAGTGAACCATTCAAGGGCAGGGCCTTTGAGGGTGGTTGGAAAAGCTTTGCAGAAGACGATATCATGGGATGTATAGAGGGCGACATGGGTTATGTATATTTTAAGGTGCTCGTCATGGTCGGTTTCTCCCATATAACGGTCTAGCCTTAAGGGTTCCCATTGGGCAAAGAGAGGGGTGTTGGTGATGGAATTAGTGAAAGGGTGGCGACACCTGGGTGGTAACGGGTGAGGTGGAATGGGATGGTGGACAAGGGTAGGAAAAGTGGAGGTGAAGTTGTGAGGTGGGATATGGGTAGTGGGGAGGGTTGCAGCGGTTATAGGTGTTGTAGTATGTCCCGGGAGGGTGGGATGGAAGTGTGTGTGTGATGGGTATAGATGATGGGTGTTTACTGAGTGGTGGTGAAGGTGTGCTGGGTAGGATTGTACTCACTTTCTTCCTCACTAGGTGATGTGATCGCAATGAGGCTTATAGCATTGGGCTAACGGCTAGGCCCATTTCTTTTAATTTCTTTTATTTTCTTTTATTTTAATTAAATAAATGTTGTTTTTAATTGGTTTGTTTTGGTAAATGTAGACATTATCCAAGATGTCCAAATCTTGAAGTGTTGGCATTGGGCCTACGACCCAATTTTCCTTCACACCTCCATGCTTGCAGCCAACATTATGGATCCCGCGTTTGTGGTCAAGAATGATTCAAGGCATCATGCACCTTCTATTTTAATTGGGCCCGAGCCCAATTAATCCCATACCTCACGCATCCAATTCCTTCACAACATCCAATCCCATTCCTCCAGACTACACACGCGAGAGCTTTTCCCTGCTAGGGTTTCTTTGCACACCTCCAATGATCTGCACCCAGCCCATTCTTTCTTCATAGCGGCTAGGGTTCCCTTCCGTAGATCAACAACACCATCACGCGAACCCTACCTGCTTGCTTCCTCTTTTGGAGCGCTGCTAGTGTTGCTATTTTCTTTGCGCCTCTTTGCTAGGTTTCCTTTCATCCACCATCACGTTTTCCTCACCAATCACTTAGGGTTAACCTCACATCTTTGCCGTTAGGAAAATCTGTTAGACGACATTTCTTCTTCTTCTCCTTTCCCGGTTGCCTTCAGCTATAAAAGGCAAGCCAACCTTATTGTAACACAACGTAGATGAATGTTAAACAGATTGGTTGAGATCACTCCCCATTCGTCAGCTCAAACCCTAACACTATATGAGAGTTCACCTCGTCGGGTTGCCACAAACACTGTGAGTGAGTGAGTTCCGTGTGAGAACGAGAGTCTTCCGCTGCATTACATTTGATTCCACCGAAGGAATCAATGTCAGGAGGTCGAATCGACGACTCACCGTCGATTGGAGCAGTTTCCCGCCGATTGTGAACGAAATTTAGAGATCTCTGGCTAGGAAAGGCTTGGTTTCTAAGCTTGTCTATGAGACTCACCTCCCTTTCCTAGGAGTATCTCTAGATATCTTTTCCATTATTTTCTCTTTAGAAATTCTTCAAATCTTTGTGAAAATTGTTTTGCTAAAAGTGTTTCAAAATGAGTTTTTCTTCTTCTAGTCGTGTGCATTTAGGTAGGCATAGTAGTCATGAGTTGCATCATACCATTCATAGTGACATTCCATTCTTTGGGGAGGATATAGGACCAATATCATTTAGAGATTGGATGTGGGATACTGAGAAATTGGTGCAACCTTTGTTTAGTAAATATAGTCATGTAGACATTCTTAGGCATGTTACATCTAGGTTTGTAGGATGTGCATATGATTGGTGGCAAGAGAGGCAATATAATGTGAAAAAGGGGAGAAAATCATCCATCAATACATTTTATGACTTAAAAACATGCATGTGGAAACATTTCATTCCTCCTTCATTTAGGATCACTAAAGTGCAACAAGCTAGGATAGAAGACTTTATTAACATTGGCGATGCATTCATCCAAAACATTGCTAAGTTTTCTAGACTAGAAAAAGATTTTAAGCACAATTTATACTTGCTCTTGAGTGAACAAAGAAAAAGCGATAAAAGAGAAGAAGAAAAGAGATGAGGAAGAAAAGGTTAAAGAGGAAAATCTTAGAAAAGCCAAAGAAGAGAATGAGAGAAAAGAATTAGACAAAAGAAAGAAAATAAGCTAAGAGAGTGAGCTTGAAATACAATCACAGGTGGTAGAGTTAAAGATCATTTCAAATGCAAAAAGGGAACTCATTGTTAAGGATTTGGTGTTAAATCTTTCACTAATCCCTTACATTCGGTTCCAATTTTCAAAAGAAGTTCTTCCATCTTTAAACTCTATTCACTTTGTCATTAAATCTTTTATTTTGTTTCTTTCTCAAACATTTTGTTCTCAATCTCATTCCCTTATTTCATCCTCTTCCACTTCTTGTGTAAAAGCACACTTTAACTTTAAAATTATTTTCAAAAATCATTTTAGTCAAAGTTTAAGACATTGTTTTTTTAAAGTGGGTCTACCATCTTTTTCAATCTTCAAAAGCTCATTTTCACAAATTTTCCATTCAATTTTACTGCATGGTCATTATGATTTTAATTTAATTTTATTTGATGACTATTGCAGATTTGTTTTTGATCCTGGTGGAACTCTAAACTATCGTTGCTGTGGGCCTGTAATAACCCTCTAGATCTGAGGACAGATCCTCTTTAAGAGGGAGGGGATGATGTGATCCCAATAAGGCTTATAGCAATGGGCCAACGCCTAGGCCCATTTCTTTTATTTTATTTTATTTTAATTAAATAAATGTTGTTTTTAATTGGTTTGTTTTGGTAAATGTAGACATTATCCAAGCTGTCCAAATCTTCTACGACCCAATTTTCCTTCACACCTCCATGCTTGCAGCCAACATTATGGATCCCGCGTTTGTGGCCAAGAATGATTCAAGGCATCACACGCCTTCTCTTTTAATTGGGCCTGAGCACAATTAGTCCCATACCTCACGCATCCAATTCCTTCACAGCAGCCAACATTCCATTTCATCCAGCGAAGCCCATTCCTACAGACTACACACGCGAGAGCTTTCCTCTACTAGGGTTTCTTCGCACACCTCCAATGATCTGCACGCAGCCCATTCTTTCTTCATAGCGGCTAGGGTTCCCTTCCGTAGATCAACAACACCATTACGCGAATCCTACATGCTTGCTTCCTCTTTTGGAGCGCTGCTAGTGTTGCCATTTTCTTTGCACCTCTTTGCTAGGTTTCCTTTCCTCCACCATCACGTTTTCCTCACCAATCACTTAGGGTTAACCTCACATCTTTGCCGTTAGGAAAATCTGTTAGACGACATTTCTTCTTCTTCTCCTTTCCCGGTTGCCTTCAGCTATAAAAGGCAAGCCAACCTTATTGTAACACAACTTAGATGAATGTTAAATAGATTGGTTGAGATCACTCCCCATTCGTCAGCTCAAACCCTAACCTTAGATGAGAGTTCACCTCGTCGGGTTGCCACAAACACTGTGAGTGAGTGAGTTCCGTGTGAGAACGAGAGTCTTCCGCTGCATTATAGTTGATTCCACCGAAGGAATCAACGACAGGAGGTCAAATTGACGACTCACTGTTGATTGGAGCAATTTCCCGCTGATTAACGGCGCCGATGGCCTCATCACTAAGCTGGTAAGTTGCAGTCATGGGGGCTTCTGATGCTTCCTTGGCTTTCCCCTTCTGAGTGGAGTCAGCCTTAATCTTCCTCCTCAGTCGTGAGTTTTCTTACCTTAGTGCCTCCATCTCATCGGTATTGCGCTTTCTCAGGTCAGCAAGCTCTTGTTGCATCTTGGCTTGGCCTTCAAGGATGGCGGCCAAGTCCGATGTGAGCCTAGCAGGCGTTGTAGGACCTGCTTCTGGTTGCTTCATGACTCCAGCTCTACTACGAGTGGAAACCATTGTTGAGAGTGTGCGGGTTGATATGTAAGATGTTACTTCGTGCCTCACGGTGGACGCCAATTATTCCTGCGGAGAACAAATACGAGACGTCAGACACAAATATCACCTTACCTCAATCTGCAATCTCTTTGGTGGGCTTCCTCTCGGCTTGCATATGCCATCTGCTGGTATTTCGGCTTGGACCCGTGAGAGGTTACCTGCGGAGAAGACTCCAACGATCAAGTCACCTAACAAATTCTCAGAAAGTAAAATCTTGTGATTAAGGGATTAATGAATGTGTACCTTTAATTCCTGAGGTCCATGCATATTTATAGTTTATTAATTATGTTTGACCATGTCATGGGCTGGGCCATTGTTTGGGGCCATAGGTGGGCCTGGGCTTGGCCCAGGCCCTTTAGTTCGATCATTGTTGGCCTTAGGGATCTTGACTGTAATACTTTAAGTCTGGAATAGTTGACAAGTTCTCGTTTTATCCTCTGAAGTAGGAGGCTTAGGCCGCTTACGCCTGCTTGCTTGATTCATCTTATAGTCGTTCGCATGCTTGCAAGGATTTATATAGACAGGTTTTACTGTATAGTTGTGTGAGGCCTCCTAGGTGCAGTACAAGGCTAAAAAAATCTCCAAGGTAATAAATCTATCAACATTGGTATGCTACACATTTGTCATGAAAAAAAATACTTAATATAATTCAATCAAGCAAAAAGCGAGCTGCCTATAAATCATTCACTCAAATCAGAAATTCAAAAATCGTTTTAATAATTAGAAAGCAGAATCAACGCATCAGTTCTTATTCAAATTTATGTACAACTAACTAAGACAAGTAAAAAATGTACCTAGACAAGTTTTAAATGACAACTAAAGTTTAACTACTACATCACAAGTTACAACTACGACTAAGAACAAAAATTAGCTATTCAAATCTAAAAATTAACTCTAAAACAAGCTAAAAGTCATTAAATTGAATTAAACAAAAAAAATGGAATCAAAAATTAGAATTTAACACAACAAAACATAATGATGATGTAGCATTAATTAATAATCTTCATGTAGAAACTTGTGCAAAATTGTTTATCACTCCTTATACAAAAACAAAAATCTTAAAGAGCATGTCAGTTTATTTTTCATCAAAATAAGAATTATTCTACTATACCCAACCCAAACTACCCTCCGCAACATCACAAAAGGCGTCACCAGTTGTAAGATCGACCACCTCTGCCCAGGCTGCTACCAAAGTTGGCACTCTAGTAGAAGTCACCAAACAGGGACTAAAAGCTGCCACCTAATCCACCTTCTGCCCTCCAAAGGCACGGGCAGGTCGACCATCTTTCTCTTGGCCACAACTTTACCCTTAACCAGCTTTTTCTTCCTTTAGGAAGTCGCGACTTGAACCCCAGAAAAAGCCACCACAGGAGGCGCAAAAGAGAAGGGCTTCACGGACGAAACCCTCTCCTTAGAAGTGGGTGGAGTAACGACTACCGAAGACAAGACCAGAAAATGAAGAAGAAGACATACCTATTGACAAACAAGTCTCTCTAGATAAACACTCTTTGTATTCAGATTTGTTGTGTTTTGAAATGAAGCACTACATGGTCCTTTATAGGCCTTTGGACATGACCCTTCAACTACATTCATTAAATATAACCACTACCTAACTTATAATTAATGAGCTCTATTGCGTGCTTAATCATAGCAAGACCCACTCTCAACCTTTTGCAATCTCCTAGACAATTAATATAGCAACTTCCAACTACCCATGTTTAAGTTTACCCAACAAAATCCCCCCGTAAACTTAAATGCTTTTCTTGTCCTTCATTTCGAGTATCATCTTATTGTTCTCGAACAGAGAGGATGGCAGCAGCTTTGTAAACATATCTGCAACTTGTGCTCGACTTTCAATGTGCTCCAACTCTACATTTCCTTCTTTCACTTGTTCTCGGATGAAGTGAAATCGAACATCAATGTGCTTGCTTCTCTCATGATTGACCGAGTTCGTTGCCAATTCAATGGCCGACTTGTTATTAACTCGGATCACAGTCCCCTTTTCTTGCTTCAATTCTAGTTTGCTTAGAAGGTTTCTAAGCCAAACTACATGGCAGACACTCTAGGATGCTGCAACATACTCAACTTCACATGTTGACAGTGTTACAATGGGTTGTTTCTTTGAAATTCAGGTGAACGTCGTGCTCCCCATGAAGAATACATATCCATACGTGCTTTTCCATCATCAACATCTCCACACCAATCACTGTCTAAGTAGCGGACTAGTCGGTAATCATCCGTCCTAGTATACATCAGGCCTAGTGACACTATTCTTCTCACGTACCTTAGAATTCTCTTTAAGGCCTTCCAATGAGTATACGTTGGTTCCTCCATATACCGACTTGTTATTCCAACACTCAGCATTAAATCTGGTTTGGTATTTGTAAGATACCTGAGACTTCCAATCAGACTCCGGTATTTGCTCGCATCAACTCGGTCTCCATCTACATATTTAGAAAGGTTTTTGCCCGGTTCCATAGGGGTGGAAACTGGGTTGCATACCTTTCTTGCGACACAAAGATGTCGTCCTTCCCTTGAACAACTTCTAAACCAAGGAAATACTTCATAAGACCTAAGTCGGTCATCTCGAACTCCTTCTTCATACCCATTCTTCTTGAAGTAGGTGTCAATTCTTTCATTCCATGCTCGTGGAGCTTGCTTCAAGCCATAAAGTGCCTTCTTCAATCTCAACACTTTCTTTTCTTCACCTCTTCGCATGTATCCAAGTGGTTGTTCAACATATACTTCCTCCTCCAAGACTCCATTAAGAAATGGTGACTTCACATCCATCTTCAAGATTGTCCATCTGTGTTGAGCTGCTAAGGAAATCAATAACCTGATTGTTTCTATCCTCGTCACTAGAGCGAATATTCCTTCCTTCTGCTTGTACCCCTTCACTATGAGTCGAGCTTTATATCGCTCAACTTCTCCTTCAGCATTTGTTTTCTTCTTGTACACCCACTTTACGCCAATAGGCTGAGCTCTTTTGGGCAGATTGGTAACTCCCACGTGTTGTTGCGTTCGATTGCTCTAATCTCCTCATTCATCGTCTTTTGCCACTTCTCCTCCTGCACAACCTCTTCAAAACTCAAGTCTTCTTAATCTGCCAAGAAACATACAACATGTACTTCGTCAGTTGAGTTGTATATGTCTTGCAAGCTTCGCGCTCTAGGTTGTAGAGGTTCATCTTCTTCATCAGAAGTCTCATGATCTCTCACACTAGTGGTGTATCTATTTCCAAGCTTCTAGAATCCTTCTCTGAGATGTTCCAATACCACTCACTCTCTTCATCAACTTGAACATCTAGTCTCATAATCACCTTCTTTGCTATTGGGTTGAACAACCTATACGCCTTGGTTTTTTCATCGTACCCAATAAACACGTACTTATTGCTCCGATTGGTCCTTTGTTGAGCTGGAACATGACCATAAGCAATGTTGTCAAACACTTTGAGGTAAGACACACTCGGCTTTCTTCCACTCCATACTTCTTACGGTGTCTTCTCGTTCAGCTTAGCATATGGACATCTATTTTGCACATAGATGGCACATTGCACTACTTTCGCCAAGAACTCCTTAGGCACGTTCTTGCTTTTCAACATTGTTCGAACCATGTCAAGAATGATTCGATTTTTCCTCTCAGCTACTCCATTCTGATGGGGTGAATATGGTGCTGTAAGAAATTTCCTTATTCCCTGCTCCTCACAATACTTCATGAGCTCAGATGAGATGAACTCGCCTCCTCGGCCAGACCTAACAGATTTGATAGGCATGTCGATCTCCTTTTCAACCCTTTCTTTGAACTTTTTAAACACTTGGAACACCTCAGATTTCTCCTTCAAAAAATACACCCATATTTTTCTTGAAAAATCATCTATGACAGAAATGAAATACCTTTTCCCACTAAAAGATTCAGGGGTAATTGTTCCACAAATGTCTGTGTGAATTAATCTGAGTTGTTCCTTTGCCTGATACTCGGCAGTGCTCGGAAATGAGGTCCTCAGATGCTTCCCGAAAATGGACTTTTCACAAAATTTCTTTTCAAACTCCACAGTCAGGAGTCCTTGCACCATCTCCTTTTTCACCAACTCGACTAGTCCACCAAAATGCAAGTGGCCAAACCGGAAGTGCCACATCATAGCTTCATCCTTCACGTCAAGTTTCAAGCACCTCTCTTGGACTATTTTCAAGTCCAGCTTGTACATCCTGTTCTTCTTCATCTATACTCAGGTAATCAATCGATCTGACTGGTCTTTCAAGTACAGTACTCGATCTTTCATTAGAACCGAGTAGCCTTTCTCCATCAATTGGCCCATGCTCAATATGTTGCTCTTGAGATCGGGTACAAAGTACACGTCTTTGATTTCTCCAACTCGGTTGTTCTTCTGTAGGTATCAGATTGTACCCTTACCTTTTACTGTCACCTTTGATGCATCTCCAAATGATACGTGTCCAGCTTCAACTTTGTGAGCTCCTTAAAAAAATTCTTGTCCACGTACATGTGGTTGCTTGCTCCGATATCAAGGTACCAAACTGAGTTGTCAGAACAACTCGGACTTAGCTCGACACTTGATCTCCTGGACATCATCAATATTCCTTCCTCCTCAGCATCCTTAGAAAGGAAGTTCGTTTCCTTCTTGCTTTCAGATTGGTAATCCTTTGCGAAATGTCCAACCTTCCTACAATTGTAACATTTGACTCCTCAGTAGCAGTCTTTGGCAAAATGACCATACTAACCACATTTGAAGCACTCAACTTCTGAGTTGTTCGACTGACCTCCTCAGCCTCTACCACCTCGACCTCCACCACCTCGACCTCCACCTTGTCCTCGGCCATGCTAGTTTTGTTGGCCAACTTGTTCTTGACCTCTTTCATATCCTCCTCTACCTCTACCACCTCGGCCTCGAATGTTCTGAGTATAAGGAACCTTCTTCTCCCTAATGGTTGTCTTTGCTTGGAGTGCTTGATCAAGGGACTCCTCGTTCTTCTTCCTTCTTCGCTGCTCATGCGCTTCAAGCAACCTAGCAAGCTCTTCCACTGAGAGCACTGTCAAGTCCTTGGATTCCTCTATTGCGCAAACTATATTCTCGAAGTCGTCGGTTAACAACCTCAAGATTTTCTCCACCACTCCGCAAGCGGGCAACGTCTCTCCATTTCTACCGAGCTGATTCACTACGGTCTCAACTCGGGAGACGTACTCGACAACCCCTTCAGCTTCCTCCATCCTTATTCTTTCAAGCTCGCCTTTGAGAGTTTGAAGTCGGACTTGCTTCACACGGTTATCCCCTTTGTATGCCTTCTCCAGAATATCCCACGCTTCTTTTGAAGACATCGCATTTGCTATCTTCTCAAAGCCAGATTTATCAACAGCTCGGTACAGCATGTACAAAGCAGTTTTATCCTTTACTCGTGTTGCTTTTAACGTGGCAAGCTGGGCGATCGTCATTCCTCCAATGTCCTCTGGTTCTTGGTGCCCATTTTCGACCACCTCTCAAACTTCTTGGGAACCAAGGAGAGCCTTCATCTGCAAGCTCCGGTTATCATAGTTGACGCCTTTTGATAACTTTGGCAAGGGCATGCTGTTAGCTAAGTTGGCCATCATGATCAAACTCTCTAACTCACTCAAACACTCAGGCTCTTAAGCTCTGATACCAATTTGTTGACAAATAAGTCTCTTTGGATAAACACTCTTTATATTCAGATTTGTTGTGTTTTTGAAATGAAGCACTACATAGTCCTTTTATAGGCCTTTGAACATGACCCTTCAACTACATTCATTAAATATAACCACTACATAACTCACAATTAATGAACTCTATTGCATGCTTAATCATAGCTAGACCCACTCTCAACCTTTTGCAATCTCCTAGACAATTAATATAGCAACTTCCAACTACCAACATTTAAGTTTACCCAACAATACCTATGGAAAGACAACAAACACAGGACAAGGAAAATGGTTTACGAAAGCAGAATGAGCGCAAAAGCTGGGTGAAAGAGGAGCTTGAAGCGCCAGTGCCCATGTATAGGCGAGGATTTGAAAAGACAAAACACTTGACCAAATTCATTTTGGGCCACCAACAGTCACAAACCCACGATGCTTCGTTCCCCAAATCCAAATTCCTTTGATACTACCACATCCAACACACTTAAAGCAACAAGATAGATCAATCATCGCGACGCTTCAGACGAAAACCCCTCACTAATGCTCCATGAACCCCAATAAAGCATTCCCAACGACAACACATAATCAAGACTGCCTAGCACGACAACATACAATGAAGCCTGCCTGACTTAACAACACATGACCAAATTTACCCAGTTCAACAACCCATTCTAATGCCTGCTTAAATCAGCAGCACTCAAGAGCGTCTCCACGACTCCACACCATCCAAAATAATACCCAAGTCCTGCCCATAGAACGGTAGTGCATGCATGCCAGTCCACCTACAAGGTCAAAGACAACCACACAAAGTTTGGCCAAACGGCCCATCCATCTACAACATCGTTGAAGTCGGACACAGCCCGACCAAGAGGTTAATCAACACTGTTATAGGCACACCTTACACGCCAATCAAACTCCTGAGACTGGAGGTCTTAAGTACCTATCCAGCCCAATAGATGATGCTAAGTAACGCATCCTAATAAGGCACAATTAGCCTCATTACCAAAAAGACTACAAAATATTCGAACATACGTCTATTAGGTAATTTGATGGACCATAAATTTGTATAGTAATCCCAAACATCTTGGTTTGGTTGATCACTTGCTTTAAGTCTTATTGTACAAGATGTAAGAATAATGTTAGTACTAAGTACCATTCTTTTATTTCGATTGCTAAGAAATTATCATCACATACTTGTTCTAACATATTAATTTTTACTTCTTGTTCAATAAAACTTAAACCAAGTGTCTTATATTAGTGCGATAAGTGGCATTATGATATTTTTATTTTGTTTTTTTTTATCTTTTATAGATATTTATTTTTTTAGACAATTAAGGTTTTATTTAATAAATTTGAAAAAGATAAGTATTGGTTTATAATTTGCAAATAAGTGAAAATGTTAGAGATTTAAGAGGATTATTAGTGTAATTAGATAGTTAAGTTATCAATTAATTGGGAACCTAAGTTGTAATTTTTTAACAACCTCCCTGTTGCTGCACAATTCGATTATTTAGCACCTCATGTAATTATATTATTTATAATTATAAATTATTAGTTTATAATCCACCTTTATACTATGTGTTTACAAAATAGTAATTAAATATAAAATTTAATAACACTACTCAAAATAAATTAACCAACATTAATTTCATTGATGATTTAAAATTGCAAGGTACATCCATTCACAAGTACATCAATGTAAATATCTAAGAAAAAAATACAAAGCATTAAATCTTCTGATTTTGTATCAATTTAAATATACAAAAAAAAACATCAAATTTGTCTATAATCTATAAAATGATCTTCGGGGTTTCCATCAAGTTCCCTCGAATGTGTTGGTCTTCCGCTATGAGTGTCCTTCTATTCCAACGAATATGCACGATGCTGACCTCATTAAAAGTTGTAATGGGTGGGGTTGTCCTCGCTAGGGATGTCAAAAATATCTGTACCTGCGGATATTTGCGGATAAAACCCGCAATGAATAGGAAATGGATATTAAAAATGGATACCGGCTACCCGCGGGTACGGGTATTTTTTATACCCACATGTTAACAGGGCGGGTACGGGTATCATATACCCGTACCCGCTAAACTTTAATTCACACAAATATCCTTATATATATATATATATATATATATATATATATATATATATATATATATATATATATATAAAAAAAATTATGATATAATATTTTCTAAGCTGCACATTTTATCTTTTTTTGTCTCCATTCTTTCGGCTTCAAATATTGGTATGTTGTCTTCTTCCAAGTACATCCCTTGACATTCTTTTCTTTCCCTTCTTTGAAATTGGGCATATACATCAAACCCTATATAGACAATGACGTTTATGGTATGCTTGTTGTCAAATAATGGAATCAAAATAAGAATACTTGACACGTGGCATTTGGGGTTTATTATTTGATTATTTTTCAAGAATCAATCGGAGAAAGTGGACTTGTTGATCAGAACACTAATTAAAGAATTTCCATTGTGTTGAACCATCATTTTATATTTATTTTTATAATTATTTGGACTTGTATGGACTTGAGTTTGTTTGAACTTTATTTAAAATTTATGACAGTGATGTATTTTATTTTATTTGAATTTATGATTAAATATTAATTTTTTAAATAATTTTGTAAATACCCGCGGGTACTCGTGGATACCCGCAGATATAAAAAAATAGACGGGTACCCGCATAATGGATACCTAACGGGTATGGGTATGGGTACGGGGCGAATATTTATCCAACAGGTAGGCTACGGGGGAGCTACTACCCGTACCCTACCCGCCCCGTTGACATCCCTAGTCCTCGCTCTGCTCTTCGGTGCCTGATAGGGGAGAGTTTTAGACTCCACATGAGTTTCTTTCTTCTTGCCTTTGTGCGTAGCATCCATCTCATATCTTACCCCAATCTCTGAGTCCCCTAAATGGATACTCTTCGGTCTGATGTACTATACTAGGCGGATAGGGTCGACATGTATTAGTACCCGGCCTTAGCCTCTAAGATAGAACACTTGAATCTAACCGTTAACTTATATTACTAGTTTGAACAATTTAAGCAATTAACTATACGAAAAGACAACGTGTACATGACAGCTAATGATATACCAGTAAAGGTCATCTACCCCAAACTTAGGATATAATAGTTGAGCCCCCAAAGCCAAATGACAAACTTGAAGCCTGGACCTTGACCAGGCCCATACGAGCCCAATAAGGGCCCATCCCTTAAGCCAAGCAAAATATTATTAATGTTCTATAAATACAAGTGGACCCCAACCATTAAAGGTACGCAAGTCATTAATACAAAAGATTAGATTTGACTTTTTTAGAGCCTTGGTTGACTTGATCGTTGGAGTCCTTTCTGCAAGTAACCTCCAATATGTTCCGCCAAGCGTCAGGATGTGAAGACATGTCGAATAGGACCAAAGAGTATTCATCCAAGGGACTCACAGATTGGGGTAAGATAAGATTTAAGTCTCATAATAATTTGTTATTGTTTCTACAGGAACATTATGTATTTGATATCTCCAAAATTATTTATCTTGGCTGTTACTATCTGAGCTTTGATGCAAATTTGGAAAACATCCATATCCTAAATTTTAAAAATGAATGAATATTGTCCTTTTAACTCAATTATGTTAAATTTTTTTAAACTGTCAAACATGTTTCATGCTATCTGTAACATCTCGTCCGGATATTACGATTTTAAATAAAATAAAATAGAAATAATACGTCAGCGTCATTTATTAAATCTCATTTCCCAAAATGCGGGAAATTTAAAACTTCATTACACAGTCAAATAAACTAAAACCAAATCATAAACTTGATTAAATCATAAGTATCGCAAAGTGTTTACAAAATTATTCCAAATCATAAAACAATAAAGCTCTGAGAAAACATACAATCACACCATCACACCAAAGGAAATACATCCCTTGATATCCCATCACATGGCCACAACCATGTTAATCGTGTTCTTTCTACGTCTTCTAATGAGTATCTCAAGGTGTCTTGCTGCCATACCTATCGGCCACAACCGATAGAGCACGTACGGGAAACCATGTTACGGATTATACACCGTAACGCCAGGTGGAGTTCCCATATACGAACATAATTCGTAACGTCCCAAGACTACCAAACTCGTTAGTCAACTACTGAGGAGGGCAATCTATCTGGACCCATCCGTACTGGCCACAACCAGCACACTCACACCGGCAACACTCGCCAACCTGAGCTCAACTCAAGGGTTCCTCGTGTTCATCCGCCATCTCGAGCTCAACTCGAGGGACGTCATTCTGAGCTCAACTAGAGGAATGCCATGTGCTTAACCCCTATCCCGAGCTCAACTCAAGGAACACCAGCAAGCCAACCTTTAAGATATCCTAGAAGCCTTGTAGATCACGCACATCATAGTAAGCATAACACCAATCTGCTACAGCAAAATTGCCTGGCGGGGGACACGTACCGCTAGGCGCTACCGCTTCCAGATTGCCTGGCGGGGGACATGGAACTATCACCTGGCGAGACTTCCTCTGCCATTAGGCGTCACGTGCCTTAGTATTTACTGAACTGCAGACTCTACCTAGCGCACCCCTCCTTACCGCTAGGCGCCACCGTGATCCAGAACCCCCTGTTTCTACCTTGTCGCATGGTAGGTCGATCACCACCACCAGGCGTTACACCAGTACTTGCGCAGTACTAGTTTTAGTTCAGGTTTAAGCACACTTCACACAGGTTGCTCTCATTTGCTCTCATTCTAAAGTACCCCTAATGAAAAGCATTGCCATCTATAATGTTCCAGGCCTCGTAGCACATCACATGTGCATTCATCCGCTAGTCATATAGACCATCCCAAGCATGCTCAAACAAAATATAAGCAACAACACTCTAACAATTTTAAACACATGATCTTATGCACCAATGCAATTTAATATTGACACCCATGCCTTCACCAAACAATTTTTCCACATGTGACTAACCCAAAGGAACATTCAAATTGATAGAGACTTACCACATAACCTAATTATGCTTCATTACAAGCTACTTGAACTAATCAAGGGCTTATTCATGTATTTTACAGACTCCAAAATCAGTGATACTAAGTAATGTATATCTCTAGCTACTGACCTCCAAATCCAATCTCCATCGTTCAAAGTGAAGAACCACATGTTATGGACCACCTCTCAAAATTTCACCTAAATCGGACGGTTAACGAACAAGAAAATACAGTTTTATAAAAACTGCGCAAACCAAAAAATTTGGTGGCGCCTAGCGCCCAGAATCAGGAGCTTGGCGCCCGGCAGGACTAAACTACCGCCCGGCGGTTACTGTTGCGCAAAAAGTACGAAAAACAACATTTTTCGTGAATCAAAACACCGCGCACCTCTGGTGTGGCGCCTGGCGGCCAATTAGGTGCCACCAAGCGATTCCTATAGTTCTAGGAACCCAGAAATTTCCTCAACACCTGCGAACCTTATTCCAACCCCTACAATTATGATTCCACTTGATTTACGATCCAATAGGCTACCTTCACATGTTTATATTCATTATTCTTTCATAAGACTCCTTGATGTATGAAATTCGACTAACCTTACCACTTAATCTAGTGCGACTATGAAATCCCCAATTCATAAACCCACCAATTGATATTCATGATATTTTCACCCAATCGAACCTTCAATTTTATATACTTCAGCGAATTCGGGCTTCCAATCATTTCCAAACAGTTGGCATTATCTTTTCCCCCGAATAGAATCAACCCAAAAACCCCAAAACACTAAAATCGAGCCAACTTGACTCGCGTCGCCTAGCGGGTGTTCATCACCGCCAGGTGGTTCATCAAAAACCTAGAAAATTGGGTGTGCAGTCACATGTCGCCAGGCGGTTCCATCTCTGGAACCCCAAAATATCCCAGAAAAGGATGAGTCGCCTGACAGTGGTTCATCACCCGCCAGGCGGTTTCTGGAATATTCCAGAAACATGAAAATTACATGATATAAGCAGGTTATATACATCCAATTTTTCATACATTTCATACCATTTAACAACACAAAATAAAAGTACGGTTCCAACTCCCCTAACCTGGATTCCTCGCTTTAAAATAGATGATTCTAGAGTTCTTCCTTGATCACCAATTTCCTCCCTTGGCTCCAACCCAATTCAACTCCTTTGCTTACTCTCTAATCACTTTGTTTCCTCTGAATTCGTGTTCCTTACAACACTAATTTTCCAGCCTCAAAAACCCTTCTAATTGATTTAGTTTTCCTTTTTATTATGGTCCTTAATTGTGGTTAATGGCCAAAAACGAAAATGGCATTAAAATGAATGTAATATCCATTCAAATTCCATTATGAGTTATTTTTCAGTCACTTTTGGCTGCTCTTTGGCTAGCTAGGGTTCCTATGCCCCTTCACCTTCATGCCACAAGAAATTTTGGCAAAAAGGAAGCTTAAAATGGTTCTACCAAGGTTTAAACCCATGACCATGCTAATGTCAACTTAATACACAACCATTTTACCAATTCATGTTTCAGGATGATTAATATAATTCTATGATTATATTATCACTCAACATGATCAAGCATATTATCAAAAATAATAATAATTTAAATAACACACAAATGGCATACATAGGAATTGAACCCAAGTCCTCTCACACATTTAAGTACTCTCAACCACTTGAGCTAGTACTTTTTCACATCATAGTAATCGGCATTAAATTTCTTAAAGGCTCTTATTACCCGTATTTATTAAATAATTATTTAATTAATTATATAAATTTCTCAGTTCTTACACTATCATTTGAATTGTTTTCATTGTCTAACATGTTCCCACTTTAATATATGTTGGGAAACGTGTTTGACACATCAAAACAATTTAACATAATTGGGTGAAAAGGACTATATCCATTCATTTGTAATGTTTATGGATCAAAATGCATCAAAGTTTCAGACAATGACAAATTCTAATTTGACGTCAAAATGCAAGAACTAAAAACATATTTAACCTGTTATATTGGCATCCCCAAAAATTTTTGTCTAAAGATCTGCCATTGCTTATGAGACAACTAGTCATGGGACATTAGCTGAGTGCATTGCAACAATTTCAAACCATGTGTGGCATTTGTTCAACAACTAACCATTACATATATACATGCCCTCCTCTTCTAAAGATGGATGCATGATCATCGAGGTAGTAAGAACCACATTTCTATGATCACAAGCATACTGAAATACACAAGTCTTTTGTTGTGTGGAATAGCATGAAAAATATGGTTAGATAATATCAAAACCCCGCATGATGGATTATGGGATATTGTTGAGAGCATTGAGAAGTGGTAAGAAATTATTCAAAACACATATAATTTTTGTGGAGTTGAGAGCTAGTAGAAAGGTGTTTCGAGCAATTTATCGAAAGACAAGTCTTATAAAAAGAGCGAGAAACAAAATGTCACAACGGATAATATTTTACAGGGATTGTGTTAGTGAAGAGTGCCATAAAATGGGCATGTAACCCTTTAGAAGCTGGTTATTTAACCCATATTATGTGATCAAAAGAGATAGAAGCAGATTATTTACCCCATGTTAAAACGTCGATCAAAGAAGAGAAAAAATAATACAACTAACTTCGACCAAGAAATAATAACCGAAACAAAGGATCGAAGCGAGCCAAAAAGAATAACAAAGCAATAATTGTTGTGAACACATAATGGATGTTAAATATTTAAGACAGATGGCATTTAATTGGTATTCATCCAAGAAAGTTTTTTTCTAGGACAGTTATAAGGCATATTAGCATGTAACTTATTTATATTTTCAATTTACTCTATGTAATTATCAAATGGGGGCTAGAAGATATAAATAGGTTGATTTTTTTATTTACTAGTGTGATAAATTGTTAACAATACACACATTTTGAGAAATGCCACGAACACAAAAATTGGCTAAACTAGTATTGATTGTTACAATTTGTGTAGGTTTAAAAGATCTTTAAAAGCCAAGAAGAGAGGTTCAATTGGCTGAGTATTACAACATGAGTCCAATTAAAACTTATGGAAACCCTTTAAAAACGAATTCAATTGACCAATAAACCAGAGATGTATTGCTATAGAATTACACTTTTCAGTCGATTAAAAACAAAAATAGCAAATTAATTTATTCATGTAATATGATTCAACAAATTAAAAGATAAAATCAATCAGTTGATATTCTGGGGAATTATGCAAAAACGTGAAAAGCACCAAACTCACTCAAACAGAATTCTTTATCAAATAAGATACGTTCCAATCAATATATCCAATTATTTGTATTACTAAATAACGTAAAAACACATGCACACCTTACAAATTGATTTAATGAGTTTTCTTGAGATTTAAATGATGAACAAGATGAGGGAGAGAGGATAACACACTAATTTCTATATTGGTTCACTTAATACCTGAGTTACATGTAGTTTATCAAAACAAGCTAAGTCCGACCATGCACTATATCAAAAGTTTTACAAAATCCCTCAAAGGTTACACTTTTGAATAAAGAAAAACACAAGGATTCTTGAGTCTCACAAGAATCTTACCCCCAACACTATAAGAATCCCACTTACAAACATGGAATCACAAAAACCAAACCTGATGGAGACTCTCCTTAGCCAACCAAACATGTATTCTTCTAGCTTCAAGCAAGCAAAACTTTACTCCTAGATCTTAACATTTTTTAGTTGCAAACTTTGTAATCCAGAGAGAGTTTTCAAAATTCGTATCATTATATTTTTCGTTCAGAAATCCCAAGTGTTACTCATCTCTATGAAAAAATAGCTTATATAACTTGGTCATAAGTGAATTCAATAGGTTGATTTGTCCGTACAATCTATTGAATTTACTTGACTTAAGTGAAATCAGTCGATTGAATAACAATTCAACTAATTGAATACGTTCATACCAAAACTATATGCAACAAGTCTTTTAACCTGTTAAAAACTTTTTTAACAAATTGAAAAAGGCACACACAAGACAAAACGACATCTAGCATATGTCATACAGTCTACGAATACAATACAAAATACAAGCTCCATGATCATCAATGCATCTTCATCAATTCTTTATCTACCACATATGATCTTATGCACTTGCTTCATCAAATCCATGCACCAAGGTCACTTGTGCTAACACTTTGAGTCACCGCTCTCATTAATTTATGTTACAAGTTTCTTTACTTTCCTTGGTAATTTATTTCCTGCAATTTACTTTTGTGTACTTTACTTTCCATTGCAATTTGCGTAATTTGTGTGCCATTGATACATGCGTATAACTTCCTTGGGTGAGATTAGTTCATGAAATAAGTGATTTATGTATCAAAATGATTTTCTTTGTAGAGGCTAAAAAGCAAAACACCCTAGTTAGATTGAAAGGAAGTGTTTGCTAGGCTTGTGGAAAAAGAACTTACATCGAGTCGATTTAGTTTTAAATAATAGCAAGACAAAAATCGAAACTAAATCATCGAAAAACAAAGATGGTGCAAAATTCACTTATGAGATAATGCTTGGTGCATGGATGAGCCAGTGTCAAGATATTGTCGTTGCCTTTGGGTATATGCATGGACCTACAACCTATTGTAGTTTATTCCTAAAACTCTGCATGGGAAGGGTTTATAATCTCAGTTTGATAACATTTCTCAGATAAATAGGATGAGGTGATCTCGACTAATTTAGAGTATTTACTAATGTTAGAGATTAATTTAGAAACAAATAATCTAAGAATTCTTTTTAGCTGATGTTAAAGAATAATTTAGACCCAAATTTAACAATCTAGTTATAAATTTTTACAAATAATAAAGACTATTTTAGACACCAATAGCTTTTAATTTATAAAATAGTGTCCAAATTAGTCAATAAAATCACTAATTGCACCTTCTTGGCACAATAATATGGTCCAGTAAGGCCCATTAAGCGTAATAATATGAAAATATCCCAGAATATTCCCACAAGATCATTTATTCTTGTATAAATGGTAAGTACGCCAAATCTCAGTAGTTTGATTATTTCATGATATTCCTTAATACCATATATTTGCAGAATATTTGATATCAAAAGGTATGTTGGTACAATATTATTATGTTTAGTACGAAATCAAGGTAAGGTATTATTTTACTTTACCTATATTATTTGATATCACATTACCCTATTTATCGCATGGACCTTTGGGCCCAAAAATCCTATAAATACCACATATACTCCTCAAGAAAGACACACACTCTCATATTCTCATTCTCTCTTACTAAAGATCCTAACTATTTTACTAACTTGAGCATCGGAGAGTCTTTTGCAAGTGGATCTTCCTTTGTTTCTCAACAAGAGCATCTCATTAAGGTCTATCAAAGTTATCAAGATCTTGTCACCTGTCTGAAGGCTTGCCTCAAGTCCCGATTAATCACCAGGAAATCAACAGTCAACGATGAATCCCCCTCTCATAGAGAGCGCGACAAAGGTCCATCTCAAACACCTCGAAGAATCCCCTAAGGCAAGGGTCCATGCCACTTTTGAGCGAGAAAAAGCCTAGAACCTCGGCATGAATCTCCTAAGAGTCATTGTCAATCAGCTTGGCGTAGGGCCTATAACAAACACAATAGGTGAACCCAGCGTAGAGACAAGGAACATTATGGTCAATCTCGAAATTCACGCCAGAGCCATAGTTCAAAGAAACCACACAAACAAGCATCCTAAAGGTGATCCTCATCAATGTTCACCAATATGATGGAACTACCAACATGGCTTCTCATTTGAATGCATATATGGTTTAGGTTAGTATCCATACTTAAGATAAACAAATATTTTGCACATTGTTTCCTACCACTTTAGACAAACTGGCCCTGATTAGTACTATACATTACCACCATATTCGGTGGACTCCTTTGAAACTCTAAGTACTATTTCTTGAGCTCAGTTTGTGGATCACAAGACAATGTCGACCACTTTAGCTGCCTTGAAGTGCATAGAATAAGGGGATAATGAAACCCTCAAAAACTTCATGGAGAGATTCATCGTTGCGATGGCTACCATCCTAAACATTACTTTATATGTGATTACGTACTCTCAAATCTGTAGTCTTCAGCCCGGGCCATTCTCTGACTTTTTTTTCACAAAAAGGTCGTAGAACGTGGATGAGATAAGATAAGATAGCACGCGGCCAAGTACATGGCCATCGAGGAAAACAGGTTGAAAGGAGCAACGAAGCCTAGAATCCCTATAAGAGCAAGAAACCAGAAGAATAGTAATGTTGACAAAGGCACAACCAATACAACCAATCCACTCCAATGAATTTCAATCGTGCCAATATACTTAAAGAAGCGTGCAACCTAGAGCTCATACAACTCCCTAAACCTCGACCCCCTCCACCCGAGGTCGTCCTAATGGAAAATGTGCTTTTCATTAGACCGTCAGGCACACCACAGAGAAATGTCGCCATCTGTGAGACCTCATCAAAAGATTGATCCGCTCTACTACTTTTGCTTATTTCACATAACAAGGAAACGGTGATAGATGAAGAAGACATAGCGGTTTCGTCAATCGAGGTCTAGGCAGACGACATGGCAATTTCATGGGGCGAGGTAGAGGACATGGCGATTTCATGGGGCGAGGTGTAACGTCCCTATTGGAAATTACTTAATTAAATAAATAAATACAAATTGAAATCAATAGATGTAACACACGTGATCCACCAGCTACGTACCTCCCCGAACGCAGCATCTCTCAAGTGTGAGCACGGAACATACGAACCTACCTCGCTCATATCCACACACGAGAGTAACATGATATGACCTCCCTGCTCATATCATTATTTGTTCACCACCATCCATGAACCTACCCTCTCATGGCACTGCATCTCCTGATCCAAGTATAGCATCACCGTGTAAAAGCAACACACACAAGCGCCTATCTACAGCATTATCGCCTAGCGCAGCCTAAGCGCCGCCAGGCGAAACCTACGCAAGCCGCCAAGCGCCAACCTCAGACAGACCCACTATTTCAGGGTCTATCACCTGGCGGAACACACCTTGCCGCCAGGCGCCACGCGGTGCATGGACTTCCTTGAAGGTCCTATCGCCTGGTGGGCATTCCCATTGCCGCCAAGCGCCATACCAGAAGCACACCTCTATTGTGAAACATCATTACGCCTTTACCTTCTTTTTCTAAGATTGGTGCGTACCCCAGAAAAAGTGTTCCCTCGCACATACTTCCCTTCCTTAGCTCTATTACCCCATTCCTTATTGAACCTCTACTACTCATTAGTCACTCTAGCCTACACAATACTTTAGTCAAATTTAAGGTTATATCATCCATTCTAGTATTTCCTCAATCAGTACTGTTGACATCAATTTACCACATCATACACTTATCCCAATCATAGTATTTTCGTATAATAGTCTATTGATACCTCCTAAACACCCAATCTATCCATCCAAGTGAACTTACTTCGGCTGAACAATAGAATTCAGTCACAACTTAGACTATCTAAGACTCACATCAAGGCCTTCCTTGCCTCCGTTGCCACTAAATCCTAATCATTCCCAACTCTTATACTTAACCACTCAATATATTCTTACATTAGCCAACTATTACTATTTGACATCACCAAAACCCCATAATCACAGAAGTACCATTACCATTTAGTTATTCTCTTTTCCACTATTCTATTATATGAGATTATTAATCCTCACTAGAGGTCATTACTTATTTAACTTCAATCCATCCCAAGTACACCCTTACTACCAATACGTTGTCTACATTTCATTACACCCCTTGTTCGTCTATTATTATCAACTTTTCATGCCCTATTCGTTCACAACTCAATTCGCCGTAAGTTTCTCTCAAGACTGATTAACCAATTTTCCTAAAATAGTATTGTTACGTCGCTATCGCCTGGCAGCCAATGAGATGTTGTCAGGCGGCATATCAGATTATGGATAAAAACCCAGGCTCCTTATACCTGCGATCCCCTTTCTTGTAATTCTTCCAATCCAGCCAATTTCAACTCACCAATATCTAAACTCACTTAATTCCCAATTACGCAATCAACCCCAACATCATACCAATTCATTGAAATCATCAAGGATGTCTATTATCAGTAATGAAGCATCCTTCACCCCACTTAGGTGGTACTCAATCAAAAATAGATATAATTATAACTCGAATCATAACCCCCCAAGCAATAGCGACAATGCATAATTTAACATTCATATAGACATAATACTCCTAGTAGAACAATCACAACACCATAAAATTCCCAAACACAACAAAATAGACCCAATTCATGTCTCGTCACCTGGCGGGCACACCTCACTGCTAGGTAGTTCATGACAGAACCCAAAACTGGCTTAAAGCTCAAGCGTCGCCTGGCGGCACCATCATCACCGCTAGACGATTTATGGGCGAAAACCCAAAAACCTCGAAAAACAACGCAAAAAGAAAGGGTTTTCATGAAGTTTGGTTCACACATGGCATAGTACATCATATACGAACAAAAGCACACGAAAGTAGCTCCCCTTACCTGTTAATCCTTAATCAATTCAAAATTCCAGGCTTATTTCGTGCTTCTCGCAAGTGCTCCTTTATTTCACCACAAAATGACCCAAAACTCTTCCACCAATGACGATAATGGTCGCTTTGATCACTTATCTTCTCAGTGCACTCACAACAGCAATTTACCCCCTCTTCTCACTATCTTCTCAGTAAATTTGTATAAAGAAGGCTTAATGATTATTCATTAGTCATTAACAAGGTGTTTTCCCAGCCCACCTGGCTACCCCTCTTGGCAGCTAGGGTTCCTCTGCCTTTTCATATTCATGCCAAAGGAAATTTTGGAAAAAAGAAATTAGATTTGTTCTTAGAAAGGTTTGAACACATAACCACTTAATTACAAAGTCAATGCATAACCAATTCATGTTTCGTGGTAATTCTTATAATTTTAGGATTACATTATCGCGATTCACATTCAGTCATATCATTAAAATAATACTCACATTAAAATAACATATAATTTGGCATACATAGGACTCGAACCCAAGTCCTTTCACACACCACCAAGTACTCTCAACCACTTGAGCTAGTACTTTTCCACGTCACAACAATTTGCATTAAATGCCATAAGGCTCCTACTACCCGCATTTATTAAATAATTATTTATTTAATTATTTAATTTTCTCAAGTCTTACACGAGGCAGAGGACAATTAGACCAGCCCAACATGGTCCTTCATATCCCAAGGCTTGAGTCTACTCAAACTCAACAACTCACCCCACTGTAGATGCAACCGACAATTTGCAACCAGATAGTCCAACCCCTATCTAACTTGGCTCAGACAAGGGGAAGCTTTCACACCATCACTAGAAGAGGAAACTCACGAGTAGCGTAGAAGAGATAGGAAAGAAGTATTAACTAGGTGAGTCATTTCCCACCGCAACATTTACCATTTATAACCTTCTCCGATGAAGACTTCTATATAGATGACCCAGACCAAGACAACCCGATGGTTGTCATCGCAACTATCATTAACTGAAGAGTTCATAAGATTCTCATTAACCAAGGAAGCTCAGCTAACATCTCGTTCTTGCATGCATTGGAAAAGATAGATACCCCTACCAATCTGATACAATTGTACTCGAAGCCACTGCTTGGCTTCGCTAAAGAGAGAGTCCACACCAAAGGCTATACTAACATGTTGACGAACTTTGGGACACCTGAGGCCCGCCACACTATGATGGTTTGACATATCATAGTGGAGGCAGATACATTCTATAACATATTGATTGGATGGAAGAAACTAAACATGCTTGGAGTTGTCGTCTCCATGCCACACATGGCAATGAAGTTCCCAGCCAAGGACCATGCCACCATTATTATCGTCAAGGCAAACCCAAAGAAGTAAGGGCTTGCTACGCCCTAAGCTTGAAGGTAGCACCATATGTGACCCCTACTAGCCAAACAAACGCTGGCACATCACAAATAACAGTTATTCTTACCGTGATCCAGCGAAGTGGACCTATGGATAGATGGAAAAATTTAAGTGTGTTGGAGAATCTTGATGTATGCTCTTGACTGTTAAAACACAGGGGAATATCCACCTGCAAAAAACTCTCTGATGCTCTAGTTAGTAAGAGAGTTTGGATCTTCAGAGTAAGAGAGAATGCATATGAAAAAGTGTGTATTTCTTGGTGAAATACTAGGTGTATTTGTATTTATAAGGTTCCTGAGCCCTTATGATTTGTGTGATAAAAATAGATAATATCAAGAGAATATCAAATAATATAAACAAATATAACAAGTCACCGTTTATATGTTAAATTAGCAAAATAATAACAACAATGTGATACATTACCTAATATACCAAATATTATGTAAATATATGGTATTAAAAAATATCATGACGTAATCAATCAATCTATCGAGATTTAGTCACATATATTATTAATATATGAATATTTGTACTAACAAATATATCTCAAAATATCTTCCAACCATTTTAGGTCAGTAAAGTTGAAAGGGCCTTATTAGGTTGCATCACTTAGCATATTTGTTGGGTTGGGTATGTACATAAGCCCCTCAAGCTCGAAAGTTTGATTAGCGTAAATGGAATGCTTGATGCGATTGTAACTGACCCTTTAACCAAGTTGTAGCCAGCTTTATGTTTGCACATGGAGTTGTCGTTTGGCCAGACTGTATGTAGTTGTCTTTGACCTTACAAGTAGATTGGCTATTTGGTCGGACAATATGTGGTCATCATTGACTTTGTGGGTGAAATGGTTGTCTTTTACCATTTATGTTATCTTGAGCACTTTGAATTATTGACTTGGGTAGGATCTAATGTCACTTATCTGAGCAAGTAGGCCAAGGTGCCACCTGAGTGGGCTTAACTTGTGTTACCATCTAGGTAACTCAGGGGCCACGTTTGCGAGCTTATGTTGTCGTTTAGGTAACTCGGGTGCCACGTTTGTGGGCTTTTACTTTGTTACTAGTTTTAGTAACTCAATGCCTCGCCTCGAGGGCCTTTTGGTTAAGGTCACTTATTCAAGTAACTTTGTGCCTCGCTATGAGGGCTTTTACTTTAACGTTACTAGTTTAAGCTACTCGGTGCCTCACTTGGAGGGCTTTTAATATTAGTAGTTTAAGTAACTTGATGCATCGCTTGGAGGGCTTTTAATTTTATGTTACTTGTTTAAGTAACTTGATGCCTCGCCTGGAGGGCTTTTTGGTTAAGGTCACTTGTTTTAGTAACTTTGTGCCTCGCTAGGAGGGCCTTTTCTTTAATATTACTAGTTTAAGTAACTTGGTGTCTCACTTGAAGGGCTTTTAAAATTAGTAGTTTAAGTAACTTGGTGTCTCGCCTGGAGACTTTTAATTTGATGTTACTAGTTTAAGTAACTCAATGCCTCGCCTTGAGGGCTTTTATTTAACGTAACTAGTTTAAGTAACTCAGTGTCTCTTCTAGAAGAATTTTATTTAATGTTACTAGTTTAAGTTATGACTTCGATGTTAAAGAAAATTATGTAGAAGTCGTGCACCCCAATAACAATAATATAAAACGTGTTTTATGTATGAAATTATAAGTCTATGGTCATAGTTTCTGGTATAACAAAACAAGAAACAACATATCCATACAACTCGTAGAGCATCATTGTCATTTCGACGAAGTTGTGCCATTCATCTTCCTCCCCTCAGGTCCAGTACTGGTTTACTTAACCATGAAGATTATTGTAGTAAGAAAGGTACGGAGAACTTGGAGTTCTATTAAAGCCATTTGGGCCAAGGAAAGCTTCCCAAGGGAAACTACTATTTGGTTCAGCAAGAGTAAAAACTTTCAGCCGAGAACAATCCACTTAAATTGATGTTATATCTCATAGTCATGTTTGTAGAGTTTTGTTCTTCTTTCCACACATTTAGATAGCAATTTTTTTATGGTAACAACATTTTTTCTTCATTTACCCAATTCCTTTTTCACTTCCTGAGCAATGATGTAACTCACTTCCAATTTGATGAATGAAAAGATGATAGATATTTTCATGAATTTATAACACTATTGATCTAAGTAATTACCTAAAATGATAATATCTAGAAACATTTTTTAAACTTTTATTCAACTTATGAGTTGTCCTTGACAACCCATAAAATATTTGTTCGTATTTGAAAGTTAACAAAAATTAGGGATCAAAACAGGGGCAGATCTTATTTGCTCCTTAAAGGGCTATGGCACCTCCCATTTCATTTTTATACATTCCTTATTAAAATTTATAATATATTTATGTTTTTAAAAACAAATTAATTATAGATAAAATTTAATTAATATTTATTATCACTCTTTTACTTATTTACTATTAACTAATAATTTTGTAACTAAATTGTTAATATCATATTCAATAGAAAATTAATTTAAATTTGAAAATTCATATTAATCATCTTTGACAAGAATAGGAAGTACATTTTACTTAAACAAAAATGATTTTTTTTTGTCAAAAAAGATTGTGAAATAAAATAGAAGGTAACATAATATAATTATTTACATTGAATAAAATATAACTAAAAATTTTAGTTTTGGCTTAATTATTGATGAATTCAATAATTTAGAAGTACAAAGAAAAATCTATTAGATATATGCAATTTCTTTTATGGTTATAATTATATTAAATTAAGTATTCATTTTTGTTTTATTAGTGATCATATAAAATATATAAATTTTAAATATATTATTTTGGCTCCCCAAAATTAACGGTCAAAATTCGCCACTAGATCAAAAGCACTTTTATATCTAGGCTTCCCCTTTCATCAATGATTTGATTATTGTACTAACACCTTACCACACTTTTCTTATGTCTTTTAACCAACTAATTAAACCATTCAAATATTATGGAAATAGAAACCTTTTTTTGTGTTGCAGGAAAAAGAATAGATAAAGAAATTCAGTATATATATATATATA
>Ga0214542_1001606_pt1 | contig 46482 bp, 26 predicted proteins | sample CNSS1metaG_FD_160096 | JGI IMG/M metagenome (GOLD analysis project Ga0214542, IMG submission 160096) | Root nodule microbial communities from cowpea collected in UCLA plant growth center, Los Angeles, California, USA - CNSS1 | ecosystem: Host-associated > Plants > Roots > Nodule | place: USA... | reverse complement strand
TTTTTTAATTGACATACATCATTTTAACATAATTACATAAAGATTATGATAAGATAAAAAATATATTGGAGATGCGAATGAGTTTCATGACAAACCAAATATTTAGAAGAAATAAAAAATAAAAAAAAAATATATATGGTTACTTAATTAATTGTGAATATTTTAATAATTTAAACGATGATGGAAATATGGCGGGGACAGGTATTATGGCGGGGATATATTCATCCCCATCCCCATACCCAAAAATCGGGGATTCCTCATACCCATACCCATACCCAGTCAATGCGGAGATTCCCGTCAAAACGGAGACAGGTTCGGACAATACTCACGGAACGAGTTTATTTGTCATCTTTACATGGAATCGTCCATCATAAGAAAGTAAAAAAAATTAACGAGTTTAAATGTCGAAGAACTAAATTGTTAATATTTAATTTACTAAAATGATTTTATAATATTAAAAAATTCTAAAATCAAAATTTAAAGAGATATAATTTTTTTGAAATTACACAGCCTGAATTTTAAACAAATTTAGTTGTTTAAATACTGTACACATTATTCTTATCTTTTGTGTTATTTAGTTAGCTCTGTTCTTTTAACAATATTAGACCAAAAAAATGAGATCTATAAGTTAGATTTTAATTTTAAAGATGTGTGACTTATTAATTAAAATGACAAATAGTAAATTAACTAATTAATAATAAATTACAAAATGATAATTGGATCAATAAATAGTTTTGATTCTGACTGGTATTCCTAGTTTAATAAAAAGTTTTCAAAATATTAATTTTTTTTCCATAATGTGGTCCCTATTTTTTGTTAAAAAAATTTAGTGGGTTTTTTCCTATAAAATTATATTACTACTGTCACTATTTAGATGTAATGGAGAGTGTAAAGTGGAATTATAAAGAAAAAAGTGAAATAGAAGAAAAAGGGGGGAGAGAGAAAGATTTGATATTTGATGTTTAGGTCTTTCATGATGTGTTGTGGTGGTAGAGTGTGACATTTTAAATTATGACTTTTCTTGTGAGAGAGAGAGAAAGTGAAATAGAAGATAATGGAAAGTGACTTTTCTTGCGATAAATAGAAAGTCGAATAGAAGAAAGAAAGGTTTTACTTTTAGTTTATGAGTCTCTCATTGTGTGTGGTGTGATGGTGTATTGTATATTCAACAAGGGGCCTTGTTTTCTATTGTGACTAGTTTGAAACCATAGCCTTCACACGAATTGATTGATGTTTATTTTTTCGTGTCTTTTATGTTAGAAAATATATATTATATTAAAAAGTATATAAATATGTATTATATTAAAAAAATATTTAGAGATTGAGAAAAATAATAATAATATTTTTAAAGTTTATAATTAAATTTTGAATAAAATCAATATGAAAATTTTTAAGTTTAGAAAATACATATAAAAATATAAAGAGTCGAATTTGTAGAAATATAAAGAATATAACATGTCAAAAAATATAGAGTAAACTCTTTAAAACTACAAAAGATAGACTTTGAAAAATACATAGAGTATATTCGTTATAAACAAATCAGTGTATGAATATATTGATCTAATATGTATTGCTAAACTTGTATAATCAATGCATGGATAATATTTACTACTAGACTCATATAATTAATATATGGACACACTCATCTAATCTAATGTGTATTGCTACATTTATCTAATTTGTATGAACAGATTTGTCTAATATGCATTGCAAGACACATTTATTCAGAGAATGAATAGAGTTGTCTAATGTATATTATAAAGTCGTATAATATGTGTGTAAACAAACTCGACTAATGTATATTGCTATACTCATCTAATAAATGTATGAACAAACTCACCTAATGTGTTTAGCAATACTTGTTTAATCAATGTATGGACAGACTCATCTAATGTGTATTATTAGACTCATATAATTAGTGCATGAAATGACTTGTTTTATGTTTTATGCACAAAATACTTGTCTAACTAGTGCATGGATAGACTCGTCTATTGTGTATTGCTAAACTCGTATAATAAGTGTATGAAAAAACTTGTCTATAGTATATTGTAAAATTAATGGAGTAAAGACCATCACATCGTTCACAAAAATCAACAACTTTTGATTTATTCAATAAAGTAAAACTATATTCCATAAAATTAAAAGAAACACCCAAAGGTGCAAATTGCAAAATGGAAATTGAGTTTTTATCAAAACTAAGAACACAAAAAACATTTTCTAAACACAAAATAAAACCACGGCTAGAAACCAAATTACATGTCCCAATGGCATCCACATGTGAACTCATTTTGCTTCCTGAGTAGATGCAATGTTCACTACCCATTGGTCTCCTAAGATTTTGCATACCCTATATGGTATTACGAACATGGATTGTAGTTCTAGAATCAATCCACCATGTGTGATGATTAATACTAGTCATATTAGATTCATAACAAACAAAGCAAAATAAGTACCTTTCTTCACTAGCCAATTCTTAAACTTTGTGTAATCCTTCTTCATGTGTCTCATGTCCCTTCTTTTACAAAAGAAACACTAGGACTCCTTCTTTATAACTGGCTTAGTATACATCTTTCCTTTCTGATTAACTTGATTCTTCTTATTCGTAAGAGAAGTAGTCAAGTTCACAATTTGACCTTCCCCCATTAACAACCTTTCCTCTTCTTAAACACACATGGTCACTAACTCATTAATAGACCACTTATCCTTATGTGCGTTATGAGCAATTTTAAATGCAACATATTGATGAGTTAAAATATACAAAATATAATGTACTAGAAGGGAATCATACATGGTAACCCCTAATGTCTTTAGTTGAGCCATAATGTCCCCTATGCACATGGTTGATCATGCACTCTCTTAGTCCCGATGAGCTTTAAAGATGAAAAATACATGATAATAGTGTTGGTAGGAGATTTATCAAATATGATTGTTCATCAATAACCTTTAGGAAATCTCTCACATTGTCATGTTGATCAATAGAACCCTGAATACCAGCATAAAAGTTTATCTTTATTAGTGTCACAAAGAGACAATTTAACCTCCTCCACTTTTAACATCCAGAGTGGTCTTAGTAATAACGATGTTTCTAGTTTTCTAATAACATAATTAATGTCCATCCAACCTTCCAAAACTTACAATTATCCCCTTTTAATTTAGGAATACCATAATGGATATTAGAAATATGGAACTACAATTTTTTTAATACATGCTCATTATCATAATTTGAGACTATAACAAAATAATGTTTTTTTAATACAAACATGTCTTAATAAATGAATCTAGTGACAACTTGATTGTGGGTCAAAGTCACACTCATTTAGACTCACATAACCAAACGATAAAACTATGTTTTACTATTGTAAACAAGTGTCTTAATGAATCTAGTGACATAAAACTTGTTTGTGGGCTACTCAATTAGACTCACATCACAAAATGATAAAACTATTAACTATTATGTTTTACTAATGTAACACACGTCTTAATGAATGAATTTAGTGACATAAAACTTGCATGTGAAAATTTGACTCATCTAACCAAATGATAAAACTATTAGACTATGTTCCTTCTCTCAACTCATGTGGGCAAGTTGAGGAATATAATCAAATATTTCATCATACAGATAAGAAAGATCCATGTGGGTAAAATTCATCACATCACATATAATTAAGGTATAATTACTGATTTGGTACCTCAACTTTTTCGTTAAGTTCAATTTGGTACCCAAACTTTTGGTTTGTTCAATTTAGTACCCCAATTTTCTAAAAAGATTCAATTTGGTCATCTCTGTTAAGTTGGAGTTAACACCGTGTCCGTACAGGACACATGTCAAGCCATGAAATTTTTATTTTTTTAAAAAAAATATTTTTTTTTTCAAAAAAAATTATTTTGTTTTTCAAAAAATTTAAAAACTGTCACGTGTCAGTTTATCATCGTGCCACGTGTCAGCTTACAATCATGACACGTGGCAGTGGTAATAGTTGTTTTCAATTTAGTACCCCAATTTAAATTTTTGGTTCAATTTAGTACTTCAATTTTTTAAAATGATCCAATTTCGTCCTCTCCCATTTGAGACCAAATTAGTAAATAAGTTTAATTACAACCTATATATACATGTTACAATAACTTTTTCTAATATATACATCAAATCATTTCACCTAAATACTTAAATTATTTTATTTTTTACATTTTAACCTTTGTAATTTTTTACACATGAAATTTTTTACACTTGTAAAAAATAAAATAATTTGAATATTTAGGTGTAGTGATTTGATGTATAAATTCAAAACAATTATTTTAACATGTATATATAAGTTATAATTAAACTTAGTTACTAATTTGGTCTCAAATTGGAAAGGACGAAATTGGATCATTTTAAAAAATTAGGGTACTAAATTTGAACCAAAAATTTAAATTGGGGTACTAAATTGAAAACAACTATTACCACTGCCACGTGTCATGATTGTAAGCTGTCACGTGGCACGATGATAAACTGACACGTGACAGTTTTTAAATTTTTTGAAAAACAAAATATTTTTTTATACACCATACACCATAAAATATGTCACGTTAAAATATAAATATAAAGTAAAGTTATATACTCCTCATTATTTTAACAAAATAAAATATGCATTTTCAATTCATCTTCAACTTCAAAATAATCAACACACTGTCAAATAATGGTGTAAACTGCCATAAGCAGGTGACCACATTTTGCATTACATGAGTACACAAAACAAATTTTGGATTCCTAAAGCAATTCCGACAAAGTCTCGAAGGGCCGCAATACGGATGCTCCGAGATTTTCTGTACTCGTAACTGCAAAGTCCAAACCGTGTTTAGCATCACCTCATCAAAGTGATACCTCCAACACCAATAATATTATGTTTGATATCAAACACAAGAAAAACACAAATAATGAATCCAAAAGGATAACCATGACAGATTAAAAAACAAGGCAAATGTATTTAACCATGTTTTGATACATATGTAAAACTAATACGGAAGAAAGAGTAAGGACTAACCTTCAGCCATTGCCATTGTCACGAGAATCCTTTAATGTGTTTTTCGTTTCAAACCTTTCCTCTATAATTTTGATGGTATAATATAATATATAAGAGATCATATTTGATAACTCAAAGCACATAACACCACATGTGAAACTTATAGAATTTTATGTCAATCACAAAGTAATTACCATATTAAATTGTTGCGAATTATATGACATTACAATATAAAAAATTATATAAAATTTATAAATTAATTGACAAATAAATCACATTTATGAAAATAATTAACATTTATTGTCTCACGTATCAACTCTCTCTTTCCAAATAAAATATTAACAATTAACGTACGTGGATAGAAAAAAATCCCACACCACCTCTACTTTCCCACAACTGCATTATGCCTTCACGTCAAAAGGCCTCGTCACCAAACTCAATAATGTAGTTTATAGCTTCTAAGATGAACAAATTATACTGTTTTAATTCATCTACATGTGTTTATGTGAATTTGTCAACTCATCACTCTATTAATAACGTTAAGTAGTATAATGAAATGGTCATATTAAGGAAAAACAAAATTTGAGAAAATATATTAAATAATTTAAATATTAATGAAATGGGTTTAAATTTTTTTACAAATTTAAATACGGGTTAATTTTTGACCCAGTTCACCTAGAATCCGACTCACCTAGATTGAATTTGTGATAAGTCAGGTTGATTCACCAATCTGATCCGCAAATAAAAGATTACATAAATATTTTTTTGTTATGTTTGCATTTAGGTCGAATTAGATTATTTTTTTAACTAACAAATTGATATTTTTATGATTTTGATTTATAGTTGGAGTTTAACATTTTTTGAATTGTATTTAGATCTTATTAAAATTTATTTATATTTTAATTAAAATTATATTCTTTTTTATTAAAAAAATTATATATTTCTTTTAATTAAGTGAATAATAAATTAATCTGTGTGATAAATCAGATCAAATTCATTTTTTATTTATTTATTAATAAATAAACTAAATTAGATTGTCTCATCCGTGACGGACCAAGTTAAATCGGAATAAATTATCTGACAATAAATTTTTGTTTCAATATGTCATTCGCATTAACACCAAGATTGAGAGTCCATGAACAACAACAATATCACGACGAAGAAAGAAAAAATCATTATTCTCCGTACAATTTCAGAAACAAAGGTCCATCCTACCTTTCTCAATCAACCATAAAGTTTTACAAAAAATTTAATCTTAAATATTTTAAATTTACTTTTGTTATTCTTTAATATATTTAAACGTAAATTGTTCTAATTTAGGATTATGCTAAATTAAAAGATAAAAAATTAAAATTAAATATTCTAGTGTACAATTCTTTAATATTTTAGTACAATTCTAAAAATATAATTTGACGTTATAAAAACATCATGTAGCAGTCTAATCCTACGTCCACTAATAATTTAAGAGTCCAAATTTAAAGTGGTTAAAATATTAATAATAAAAGATATATTACACTTATTACGACTGAGAATATCATCTTACATGAAAATTGTATTGTGATTATCCAAAATAACATTGATGATGCATGTGTTAAAAACCAAACAAACAAATAATCAATGCGAACCAAATTGCTTTTTACCCAAATAACCTCTGTCGGTGTAATAGAAAATAATTTACAAAACTCTCAAGGAGTCCCAATTTTTTTTGCTACATTCTTCTTTATTTTTGTTTCCAAACAAATTATCTCTACTCTTTATATATATAGTATGGCGATTTTTGAATGATGAAACAAAACAACAGAATTGTGATATTTTAACATTTTTATTATTTTATATCGCTATTATTGCCTGAATATAATATTTGATTATTAGAAAGGTGTGGAATAATTATCTTCAAAAGAGTTGTTATCTAAAGATATTTTTTTTGACATGGTCCAAAACTTTAAAATTTAGTATATATACATCTGTGGCAGAGGAGAAAACAAAATGGTGAGTCAGTGTTGGTCACGGGGTACAAGATTCCATCCAAAGTTTGATGGGTACCGTACTGAGAGTGGAATAGCTTCATTGTTCACGCAACTTTCACGTCCAAAACGTGTTTGTTCACCCAAATGAAACCGCCGTCTCTCCAAAAAACCAAACAAACCCAGTCATTTGGATTTTATTACAAAACAGAAAAATTATAAACATGAAATAAATAAATTAAAAATGAAAATAGATAAAAATAATTAAGTAATATGAATTTGTTGAGGATAAGTGAAGAAGGAAGATGTCAGAAAATATCATTAGTAATTATCTTTTATTAAATATCGCGCTGCTCTTAACTACTATTGTGAAAAAAATCTTACTTTTCTTAGTAGAAACACATGTGATTAAGTGTATGCATGTTTATTCTTGTTCTATAATGATAAAAAAAGTAAAATTATTATTTTTTAACTATTATTAAAATAAAAATGTTATTAAATTATAAGATAAAATCTTTATTATAAATAAATTTTATTATTGTAGATGGTTTAAAGTAACTTTTTTTTTTAAATCTCCTTTTTTTTTTGTTTTGAGTGTTTCAATGTTTTATTTCTGTAACTTGCGAGAGTGCTTCTCTCAATTGATTCAACTTCTAATAATACTTTGATTAATTTGATGACGTTTTCTTAAATTTTTAGGAGTTTTGTGTGGTTTAAGTTTTTTCTTTTCACATTGTTTAGAAAAACATGTGTCACTGTCGTATGAGAGAAGATATTTTCAATTTTAAATAAAATTGGTATTGTGTATTAGAAATTTGTTCAATGTTATCCGTATTTGGATGGTTGAGATTTCAATTTGAAACATTTTGATAAGATAAATCATTGAGAGTCTTTTTAGTTTAAATGTGAATTTAGTTTGAATAGTCAGAGAAATTTATATCAACTATAGTAAACAAACTGTGTACTCATGATAATATAAAATAGTTAGATTTTGGTTAGAAAAAATATTTTGGTTGGAAAAATATTTTAAGGAAATTTGTAATTTTGTAGGTTTCACATAATTGATTTGACTGTTAAGTTAAATGATATTTTGACAAAGTTTGGTTTGATAAATTTTGACAAATTATTATTTTTGATAAAAAAATTTAAAAATTTTATTACTCTATGTATGTACTTTTATTGGTCAAGAAGCAGATGACATTATATGTTTAGGTGACAATTATAAATGTGTAGGAAGATTATTGCTTGAATATAATTACTCCCTCATTGGAATAACACTTGCATCAAAGAAAAATAACTCCTCACCTCTTATTAAAAAAAAACAAATAGCATCACACACATTGGAACATGTCCTCGTAGTGGTTTATGTAAATCTCGAACCACTTCTCTAAACATTATCAACACACTGCAATTTCTTTTTGTTGCGGAGATTTTCTGCTCAAACTTATTTAAATCAACACTACATATAATTCATTATTATTATTATTAATTATTAGTGTATAGAACAACGGTAAGTTAAAGATAATTGGTACTTTGTTACATTAACAATCTTCTATATATGACTTTTCATTTATTTATTGTAAATTAATCTTTGCATACAATAAAATTCAGTTATGTTTCTACCTTGATACGTCTTCTTTTCCTTTTTGTTTTATATTATGGTATCAAAGCCATTCAAAGTCTATATATCTTCATGATATTTGTTGTTAGTTAAGTTTATCGTGTTATCGTTATCGAATCATTTATTAACGTCTAGTTTCACATTTGAGATATATGTGTCTTGACAATAAGTATATTAGAGATCTCATATTGTTAGTGATAAGATCTATTTGAAAGATATAAATGTGTACAAACTTTATCTTACAAGTTAATTTTGTAAGGTTGAGTTATACTTAAAATTGACTTTTTCATATTTTCATTCAATAGTTGTCAAGCACATACGTATTTAAATTGTTTCTTCTGCACACAATCTCCTCTTTGTTCTAGCCTTTTAATGTGACATATAGGAATCAATGCAGATATACACTTACTAAACCTCTTTCTCCAATTTGGTTTATACTTTTAGGTTCTAAACTCATTGTTGTTGAGTGTATTTATAATTCCATTGAGTTTATGGGAGGCTATTAGTATATAAGAGTGAGATTTCTGGTGAGACAATTGCTTGAAGGGGAAATTGTTACAAATGACATCAATTGTCCCGTGACAAAGATCAAGTGGATCAGGTCAATCGTGATGTTTTGGCTGTTACGCTCTTAAGTAAAAAGAATTGTATTATGACTAATGATTATAACTTTTGGTTAGTGGTAAGCAGAGTTGTTAAAATGGGTAACCCGATCCGACCCACCACGGGTTGATCACTTAGTGAGTCAAAAAAATTCGAACTCGGTCTAACCCACCACGGGTTGGTGGGTTAAACGGATTGGCTCACAGGTTCACTTAATTAAAAAAAATACATTTTTTTTATTTTTTTCAGCCAAAACTAGATTATAATTCTAATTAAAATCTAAATAAACTTTAATACAATCCAAATACAAACCAAAATCACAAAAATACAAATTATTTATGTGTTGGCTAAAAAAAACAACCTAACATGACCCAAATACAAAGCCGAAATTAATAAAAAATACTTGTGTGACTCTTTATTTGCGGGTTAGTGAGCTAACTCGGCTCATCATGGATTTAACCCGAGTGAGCCAACTCGGTTCAGCACGAGTTTAACCCGAATGAGCCAAGTTCTAGGTGAATCAGGTCAAAATTCAACCTGTATTGAAATTTGTAAAAAAATTCAATCCAACCCAAATCCGTGATGAGCCAGGTTGGCTCGAGAATTTCAACCCATTTTGACAACTATAGTGTAAGTGCTCGACTCTCACTTTACTACTTTGCTACATTAACAAAGATTTTGCATTTCTTGTAATTTTTGAATACAATAGAATTCACACACGTCTCTCTCAATATATCCTTATTTATTTGTTATTAAATCTTTGTTTCCTATTACTCGTTAAATAAATAAAACACTAACAATATCAATTAAATATTAAGGAATTACGATGCTATAGTATCGCAAGCCAAACGTGTGTACCATTTAGTGTAGTGGTTAGTGTTGACTTTGCAATGCGCATTTGTTAGTGGTGGTGGTAAAAAAGCACACCAACTCGAACAACATGCTGAAAAGCACACTAAAACGTGGATGTACCAACAAAAGTGTAGATGGTAGGGTCGAACATAACCACTGAAATTCAAGAGTTGGCAATTCAAGACTCTTCTTAATTGAAGAGTTGCAATGTTAGGGCACGTGTGGGGATTCACCTCATAATTATCATTGCTCTTTTCAACTCCAACTGCTCTTTTAAACTCCAACAACTATTTTTTTTTTCTATTCAAAATTCATTTTTTTTAACATATTTTCGATCTTTATCTCTGAATATATATATTTTTTTATAAAATCATTTTGTCGGTGATGAAATATATAAGAAGATATTGTATTCAGATTCGTTTGTTACAAAATACAGCTATTGTGATTCAATTGAGTTGTTACAAAACACCAAAGGAATCAGCAAGCAGGACCATCACCAAGTTCAGTATGTCCAAATCCAGAAAGGGATTATTCATTTTTTTAGTCACAGATTTTTGTTGTCTTGTGAGGTGGTTGTTTTCGATTCGTTTAATTGAATGATGTTTTAATTTTGGTACTACGTTCCTTTGCTACCCCACTTCACAATAACGCACACTCCCACACTCCTCCTTCCTCCTTCTGTAGTTACCATTGCCACTCACCTTTTCTATTTGGCTTATTTTATCCTTTTTTTTTTCTTCTCAGATTTTCTTCATATATTATTAATTAAATAATTAATTATTACATAGTATTTCACTCCCTCCGTCCTTTCTCGCTTTTACTAACTATCCGACGTTCAACGTTTTCCTCTGTTCGTTCTGTCAGACCTTTCTGATCTCTCCCAGTGGAATAGGGAACAATGCTTCTCCTTCACCTGCAAAGCTGTCAGCCATGGATTTTACCACCAACTTACACCCATCTCTCTTCAATCACTTGCAATTCCAGGCACACCCTTATGTTCTCTCTTTCTCCCCCACACACACATAGATATCTAAAAATGGATTTGCATGTCCTCAAAGTGGATTACCTTAGAATTGATCATATGGGTTTTAGATGAGTGTGTTATATGGAGAGTTTTCTGTTTAATTGCTTGTGATGATGCTTCACAGGAGGTATATGCCCTGTCACTTCAGTTGGATCAAATCCTCAGCATTACACATGCGTGGTCCTAGAGGGCAAGCTGGAGGTGAGCCTCATGAATCAACTGCTGCTTTATTGAGTATACAAGATCTTAAACTTGTCAATGTTAAGTTTCTGTAGGGTAAGATGTTCTTTACTTTGTTTGCCGTTAAACTGAATGGGTTAAACTGAATGGAGGTTTATGTACCTACTTAAAAATGTCATTTGTGGCACTGAATTTCACCCAACCAAAAAGCTCTAGTTCAAATTTTGTATATCTAAACTGGCCTAATTCATTTTTCTTAATCATTTCTGCCACCACTTTACGGGTTACCGCTTTGTCTCAAACTTGTAAACTTAGTGTTTGACTTGGTTTGTTGTTCACTTCTTTTATGTTGCTCATTTCTTAATCATTGGTATTTCTTGTAAATGGCTGATGAGATTCTTTTTCACTTTCTTTAACCCTGTTCTGCTTCTGGGGTCGGCATTTAACTCTCTAACCTGCCGCTACACATAGTTTTCTTCCTCTGCTCTTCTCTTCTTTTTTCAACAAATATTTATATAGAACTTTTAGTTTCATGAATACAGATTTTTTTTTTTTTTGACAACTGATAGTTCTGATATGCATAATTTCATATTTCATCTAGGATGATGGCTTCAGCTTTCCAGTGTTTGCAAACACTTGGGATTAAAATGACATTAATTGTCATCATGTGAAGTAGATGATATGTCATGTGACTTCAGTGGGATAGAGTGAAGTCTAATAATTGAATAGCATAGGATAGAGTCAAGTCTAATAATTGAAAACCATAGGATAGAGTCAAGTCTAATATCTGATGCCATATGACAGAACCAAGTCAAATTATTGAATTTAGTCTGAAGCAGAGGTAGTACTCTATCACTTTTCTGCTTACATGCTTCTTATTCGACCTCTATTTTTTTGTGAAGGCTTTTGCATGTGGTTTGATAAGTTAGTTACTTGTTCTGTGACTAGTTCTGATGTATTGTACTCTTCTTTTCTCTTCTCTTGTTTGTGAAACTATAAAACAAGTGATCCAACTTGGTCACATTCTTAAACTGTGTACATCTGTTAAATCGTGTAGTCGTACTTCCATCTCTTATTTTTATTTTATCAAAGGTTTCAATTGAGTCGTCAACTATGTTGTACTTTAAACTTTAGTTTGTTGCGGTTGTTTGTCCATTTGTGATGAGACACACATGTTTTTGCTGTTTTTACTGATATTGAAATATCCTGCTTGAGCCTTTATCTTTTTGCTTACAATGCTAGCTTCATAAGAAAAGAAAGAAGATTACTTCCACTTGCTTTCAGACTGGGCTCATGATATATACATTAACACACCAAGAAACTCATGCAAGTATGAAAAGATTAGTGATTTACATTGACAATACTATAAACCTTCATTTCCATCATATATTGGGCTATATTTATTTATTTTTGGTATGTAGATCTTAGTGAATTTTTCACGATGGTTATAGATTGATATCTATCTACTTTTTTATAAGTTTAAATTGTTTTTCTAGAATGTTCTTTCCATGAGTTTCAACACTGTCTTATTGGAGGTTATTTTATCTCTAATCAGTTATGTTTATTTTTTAACCCTTCTTTTCTTTTGGGAGAACTTAATTTTGTTGGTTCATATTTAAATATTTTCCTTTTCATCATCCATCTTTCTATTTCCTGTGATCTATTCTCTTTTTTGTTTGATTTGAAAAAAAAACTTGTGGATTAATTTTGTTGGCTGTTTTTACCTAGAACTAAAGCTGAATTGTTGAAATCCCTGTAGGGAGACGGGAGGTTGATTCTCACAGGTCAGAAGTTAAGCCAAGTTCGAACACTTACAAACATGTCCCAGAAAATTTGGGCACCAAGTTTTTTTGGATGAAGAAACATAGTAGTAGTTCTCAGGTGAGAAATTTATGATAAAACTTGGCAAATGGTATAGATTTTTTATAGTAACAATGTTACTTTCATCTGATTAAGTGCGCGTTTTTCCTTCTTTTTATGTTTCATATATACCTTTTTCAGTTTTCTTTTCAAACAAGCAGTTCAAGGTTGTATTTATGATGGATGTTATTTATTGTTAAAGTGTTAATATTACTGCATTTTCTCCTTTTCTTATTTTGAAGCTTGTTGTGCATGAGAATAACTATAATTTAGTCACTAAAAGTCCTTTACATTATTCCTGTCAATAATGTTTGATAATGGGGTAAGTAAAATCAATGATAGTGATGTTGGCTAAAAGAAAATCCTTGTATTCAATGGATCACTGTTTCTTTGTGCAACTAAGGATTTTTGAAATATGTTTTTTACACATTATTTGTTAAGTCAATATCATGGTTGTAGCATGCTCAATTATGTTGGATAAATTGATGTATTATTGGATTTGGCTTGCTAGGCTTTGCAGCACTTAGTGCTAACTAAATCTCTCAAAGTACAATTTGTGCTGCAGGGTCAACAGGCTGGAAGCATGATACAATTTATGTCTTTTTACATCATACTGAGACTGACCCATAAACAGTTGTGTGATCTGGTGATAAAAGCTGGCCATGCACTTCTTCCATACTTGCGTCAGACTCTTATTGCAACAAGCCTGCCACTTGCTTGTGTTTCTAATGCCTTGAATAAGCCTAAGCCTCTTAATTTAGATGTGTCCTTGCCTTCTTTTCATGATATTGGTTGGAGCTTAGCACGGTTATTATACTTATTTAACATCCAGCTTGAAAGAAATGTTGCCACGTAAGTCAATCACTTCATTTATATGTCTTTGAATTTGTATGTTTACTGGTCAATAAATTTAAAGCTCCTCACTTTATTAAATCCTTTTACTAGCATTGCTTACATATTTTGGTGTGCTAAAATGATTTATTTTACACGAAGTAACTAAGGCTACCATTTTATCATTAGTTTTGGTGAATCATGTTCACGAATTTGGTAAAACTATTGAGCTCCTAGGGAAGAATACTGGATTATTCTGGAGGAACATGACTATTTTTCAGGGATGTAGTGCATATGGTTAGGGATGGAGACGAACACAAAAGTGTTGCAGGACCATTCTTCAAAAATAGCTCTCAAGAGGAAATTTTGCATTGCTTCTTCCTTGGGTGCTTTGCTTTCGAACACCTGCATTACTTTATTGCACCTATTCCAAAGGACTAAGGAGCTTACTTATTTGTGGCCAACAAGGCTAACTGAATTTTCTGAACACTTTCTAGAGTATGTAAAATGAGTGGCTTCATTTTATGAATGGAGCTAGTGGGTCTTGTTTATGTTACCAACTACCAGTTATTTAAAAAACTAAGGATATATACATACTTGTTTGAAACAATCATATGGACTCTTTCAGGTTCCTTGTGGTGCTCATAGTGGCATGCTTCTCATTTGTTATTGTTGGTGGTATTATGTTCTTCAAGTTAAGGTAATCATAGTTAGGTCACTGTTTTAAGAGTGTTCTGACTTACAAGTTCAATTTTTATTTCTCTCCTTTGCCAATAGCTGTATTAGATCGTGGCAGCTTAAGTTATGGTGAACTATTATCTGTTGTTCTTATCTATATTTGTTAATCTAGGTCATTTTAAATTATCCAGGGGTAATCAAAATTCTCTGGAAGATTGTCTCTGGGAAGCCTGGGCATGTCTGTGTTCATCATCTACTCATTTAAAAGTATGTTGGTTTTGTTGTGGACTTTACAATCTGGGTTTTTATTCACCCCTTTTACATTGTTTATAAGCATTTACTGTGCAACCAAATTAAATACTTTTTGTTGATCTACAGCAAAGAACACGTGTTGAGCGTGTTGTTGGTTTACTTCTTGCAATATGGGGTATATTGTTTTACTCTCGACTTCTAAGTACGATGACTGAACAATTTAGGGTAAATTCTGAAGCATTAAGCATTCATTAAGCAATATTTTCTTTGTGTGCTATTAATTTACCGTCTTCATAACAGAGTAATATGCAAAAGCTCAGGGAGGGTGCCCAAATGCAAGTTCTGGAGACTGATCATATCATTATCTGTGGGATGAATAGTCATCTTCCCTTCATATTAAAGCAGTTAAATAAGTATCATGAGTTTGCTGTTCGCTTAGGCACGGCTACAGCTAGGTAAATGGTTCAGACAAGGTAGTTGTCATTGCCTTTATCTTGTGTCCTCATTGCTGGCTTCTGCAATATGGTTTTTCATCTCTATGCAGGAGGCAGAGAATCCTTCTTATGTCTGATCTTCCAAGAAAACAGATTGATAGGATAGCTGACAATATTGCAAAAGATTTAAATCATATTGATGTCCTTAGCAAGAGGTATCAATGCTGGGTAATTTCCTATTTTAATCATGGAAAGACCTTTTTGTGGAATTATGATTTGTTTCTACTCTTAAGCCAGCCAGAGACTTTTCTGCTCCATTTGATTGATCTTGGTACATGTTCCGTTTAGAGAATGTAAAATAGAGTTGGAAAGTGAGTGTCTTAATATTATAAGATTATTATTTCTGTTTAATTCCATTTTATTATGAGAGCAACTTAGTTCCTTTAGCTTCTATTTTCAATTAGAGAAGTCAAGGTCATCGACACAATAATATTCTGCCCTGCACTTCCACTGATATCTGACTGAGATAGAGCACCAAAAAGAAGCTTTTAACATTATTATATCTCATCACCACAGTAAGAATAACGATGTACTCTAGAAAATCCAAGCAGTCTGCTATAATCATATAAACCACGGAAACACTGCACATCATGGAACTTTCCTTTTTCTGGCCCTTCCAAGCCATTCAAAGTTAATAAGAATTAATAATTGCATTAAACAATTCATTGGACGCTTCACAAACCCAACATTTAGAAAAGCTCTCAATTTTGCTCACACTTGGTTACAGAACTACGTAAACTTGTGAGTGTTTATTACTGTTGTGTAGAAGCAAAAGTCATAAGTTATTCTCGTATGTTGAGTTGATTTGAAACTTTTTTTCTTTCATGTCTCAAATGTTAATTAGACTTAAGAACACACCATAATACCTAAATTTTACTAGAATAATATGGTTTATAGACCACATTTCTAGAACAGTGCCCAAAGACATACTACATAAACTTTAATTATTTAGACCCCTAACTTCCTAAATAACTACCTAAAGGCAAACAAAGCACAAAGGCTAATATTTCGGGCTTACTGTCTCTTGGATTGCTTCTTATTCCTTCTCGCATAAATTTCTTAAGGTCTAAATTGAATGTTTTTGGCTTTACAGTTGCAGTCTTAGTTTAACAAAATCATTTGAAAGAGCAGCAGCCAACAAGGCACGTGCAATAATTATACTGCCAACAAAAGGGGAACGGTAAGAGTTGATCTACTTAGCTTGTTATTGTCAGGTGGTTATAGAGCAGCTTAAATTGAAATCAGTAGACTTGTTTCCACAAATTTATTATTGAAAAGCATTTGGGTAGATAATGATGTTAGAGAAAATTGCTATTTGTAATTTTACAATAATTATCTTAGGCATAGTGGTTACTGGTTTGAATTTTAATTATTAGTGATTGCTAAAGTTATTATAGGGGAAAGGGTGAGAAAGTCACTGGGAAAATAATGTCTGACCGGATAACTGTCAAATTACTCAAATTTTTCCTGAAACCTCCTGTATGTCTTTGGGTCACTAAGTTCTGTCTTATTATCTGCTGTAAATTTCACATGGTTCTGTCGGTATCTCACAAACTATGTTTATCAAAGCATTTCAACAATGTGACATAAGTATGTTATTTGTTCTTCATCTTCAGCTACAGATACAAATTTTGTTGAGGATTTTCTCAATGGATTTAAGGACTTTAATCAATGAGAAAATATTGGGAATGGAACAGTTTGTAAATTTGTTCTGTTAGATAATCATATTAAGAGTGTTTTACTTATTTACTTAGACTTGTACTAACTGTAAGACACTTGTCACATTAACTATTGAGTTATGCATCCTGTATATGGCAATTCTATTCCCCTTTCTAATGTGCACACTTTTCTTCAAATGGATTAATTGGTTGACATTTGTTGTAGTTGAGCTTTTTCTCTGACTTTTCATCTATTCAATGCAGACAAATTACAAGCCACACAAAGTTCATTTGTTCATATAGATAGCACCATTTTAGTAGACAAACTACTTTTTACTTAATTTGGCTTCTATCTTGTGCTGACTTTCACTTTAACCAAGCTAATGGATGTGATATTGTTTGTATGTTAGGTATGAAGTTGACACAGATGCATTTCTTTCTGTTTTAGCCCTTCAACCAATTCCAAACATGGATTCTGTCCCCACTATAGTTGAGGTTTGTTACTTACGAGCAGCTCCTTAGTGAAACTAAAAATCAGCAGAAAATTTATTAATTAATGAATATAGGTTTCAAGTTCCAGGACATGTGAGTTGATGAAGTCAATCTCAGCATTGAAAGTAGAGCCAGTAGAAAATGTTGCATCCAAACTATTTGTTCAATGCTCTCGGCAGAAGGGACTTATAAAGATCTACAGACACTTGCTAAATTATCGAAGTACTGCAATTATGCTCTCTACATTTCATGCATGTCATGTTCATACAGATTGCTTGTTTTCCTATTTCTTTAATGTTTATTTGGTATTTGTTTTATGTTCTGTCAAAACAATTCAGAGTAGATTTTTATATAAATTTAAAATGTTTTTTTGATAGTTTGTTAATTGGACTTAGCAGCTACCAAATTATACATTTAGCAGGTTTCTATTTTTTAATTAGTTGTTATCAATGAAAATGAACTGTTGGGAAATTTCCTTAACTGTTGGTACTCTTATTCTGCCTAAATTGTGGTATTTTTGAAGATTGCTTTAATTGCAGTTTTGAAGGGATTTGTTTAGTCTAACACTGCTTAGAGATATGACTTAAGTAGAGTGTATAAAGTTTAAGCAATTATGACCTTGTTGTCCGAGTTTACGGAGTAAAGCTCTAAGCCAAAATTCTAAGATGATATTGGAGTCTATATTAGATTCATTGCAGGGTCACTCATATTGCTATTCCCCAGCTTCTAAGATGATATTATAACACAAAGTCATGCGTTAATTGTGGTTTCTTTGGGTACCTTAATTGCAGTCTCAAGGTGGGTGTTTATTAAAATAGAGCGTATAAAGCTTGAACAACCCTTATTTTCTATAAGTTGGTTTTGAAAATTAATTTTGACCCTAGTTTCAAATTCTAAGATAAGATGAACATATTGAAGTGTTTTTTATTTCTTATATTTTTTCATCCTCTAATTTGGTTTGGAGTTCCATTTCCTAGTTTACTTGGTATTACACTAAAGTAGACTGAGATATTTTCCTTAAATTTGAAAAATGGTTAAACCTTCTTTGATATTTTTTTTCAGTTGATCTACATGTATTTATTCTCAAATTCTAATTTTTAGTTCCACTTGCAGAAAATGTATTCAATCTTCGCAGCTTGCCTGACCTAGAGGGAATGACTTACAGGCAAATAAGACATAAATTTCAAGAAGTAATTACTTTATTCAAATGTAATCTCTAGACTGAAGTAATTACATTATAGACTTTTTAATGCTTGCTTTCTACCTTCTATTTCAGGTCATTGTATGTGGCCTTTACCGGTGTGGGAAATTAAACTTTCACCCAAACGATGGTGAAATTCTGCAGAAAACTGACAAAGTATGTAGACTAATATATAACTTAGTCTAACTCTCTTATATATGACTAGTGGAAACACATGTATCCACTTTTCTATTATGATAATAAAAAGTAGAAAATTAATTCTTATCATAATTATTAAAATAAAAAAAACATTATTAGATTTTAAAAGAAATATGTTCATAAAAAGTAGTTATGAAATAAATAATTTTTATAATTTTATCATAGATAGTTTTTTTATTGTATGTAGTTAATTGAGTTTTAAAGAAATAGTTATAAAACATCAAGGGTGAAATAATAAAATGACATATATTGATAAGGGTAAAATGGTAATAAATTCTGTACACTAAAAATGGTGGTTATAAAATTGTTGCAAAGAGAATCTCTTTATAAATATGTATAGATATATTTCCTTTTTACCTGTTTTGGCATGAAATTTATGAGAGTTGCTTGGTTAATGACCCAATTGTTTCTAAAGCTTAAACGCGACTTACTCTTACTGAAACTACTAAGTTTTAATTATGAGAAAACATTAAGCAAATTATTTTTCTTAAAAAAATTATGCAAGTATTATAACTACTTTTAAACATATCCTTTTGTTGAAAGAAAACTTATTCTAAAAAAAAAACCTTGAACAAATGGGCACTAAATGGTTGTTCTTCTGAATAAGCAAGAGTGTTCTTAGAATATATAAATTAGAAGAATATATTATATTTTTCTTTAGTGTTAGATTTCTCTTTACATCTCTTTGGATTGGTAATCATATTTTCTGATCTCACAATTTGCTTCCTTTTTGGTCAGGAGCACCATTAGTACAAATAAGAGCTAGTGCACTGGTTTTATAATCTTGTTACTGCATATTGTAGTACATTACATCATATCAAATCAATCTCATGATATTTGGTCTCTATTCTCTCCTTTCACTTCCTCTTTCTATAATTTCAACAAAGGGAACATGTTATTGTTCCATATCTTTTTCACCAACAATTATGCGTATAAGTTGCAATAACAAGAAATTCAAGAAATTAAACTATCAAACAGCTGGTAAACTGGAAGAAGAGAGTTGGCATCAGAAATTGTATTGGTTTAGGATACAGTACATCTTATGTCCTTGACTCCTTGCACTGTTACACTTTTGCCTTCTTCAAATAGATATTCACCTAGGCTTGAATTTTTATTAAAAATTAACTTTGCTCTATCTATACATTATAAATATGTAAAAAGAGTGAGAGAGTTGAATCATTTACATGTTATAATTAGAGTTGTCAAATTGGTCCAATCCAAATCGATCAAAGTTTAAATTTCAAAACTAGAAGGAGCCAAATTCTAATTATGCCTAAATTACTCTATGCCGGACAGTTTAAACCCTAGTCTGTCTTCGGGTTGTAGAAATGTATTTTTGTGAGTTTCATGTCATATTTTACTATAATTTTTCTTTTTTCAGTACATCAAGATTGTGTAAAAGTGAAAAATAATTGATTTTATATCTTAAATTTATTTTGCTTAAATTTTCATTGCTTTAGATTGCATCTTTAATTCAGTAGATTCTTGTAGTTCCAACTGGATTAGTAATCTATATTGATTTTCTGAACAAGGATATGCGTTACAGATACTATTTTCAAACTTAACTGTTGCTTACCTGAAATACTTGCTGGGAATTGGGGAAGGGGATAGGGAAGAGAGACTGTGTAAGGAAAAAAATCAATAACGGCTGGATCTAACCAGTTCACTGACAGGACAATGACATGTTGAATAAATTTTATTTTACATTAGTCAATTGTCAGAGCCTACAAAGTTTTGATACCGCTTACCTTTCCTTGTTAGGTATTGTTTATTGGATCCCTTCAGAGTGCTAAAAATCCTGAAGTAACCCTAAATGGGAAAGAAGGAACACATGTAATTCATGATGAGCACATACCTGAAAAGGATGTGGAACATGCCGTCAAATTGAGTAAAGTTAGACTTGCTAATATTGTAAAACGTCCTGCTAAATCAGGTTCCAAGGTATTACACTTCCAGAACTCTGTTGTATACATGTTTTGATTGAGCATGATACTTTATGTTCTATTTGAAATGTTAACCTTTATTGGTTATAATCATGTAGGCATCAGAAGGGAATGTTGGCCCAAAAGAATGCGTTCTTTTACTTGGATGGCGGCCGGATGCTGTAGAAATGATCCAAGAGTATGATAACTATCTTGGTCCTGGAAGTGTTTTGGTATGTTCTTAAATATCTGAGAATCTTTGTTGATATATACTTTTGTTTCTAATTGGGGAGAAAAAAAAAATTCTTCCCCTTACCCCCACCCCCTCAAATAATAATAATAATAATAATAGTAATAATTAATGACTAATCTTGATTGGGCTTGGAATGTTTTGGTAGGTTTCATATATTTGAATCTCTAACTTGGAGAAGAAAACTGAATACAAATCTATAACTTTTCCAGTACAAGGTGTAATCCATATTGATAGGCTAAAGTTATTTAAGGAAAAAAGAAAAATACAAAACATAAAATCTATCCTGATAATAACAAATATAATTTGAAATTTTGAATATATACATGAATAATCTATCCTAAATTAGTGCCTGCTTACAACAACCTCTCAAGTTGGTGAATGAATGTCAATCATTCCCCACTTGCTAATAAGTTCTTGGAACCTCACTGTGATTGGTGAATACATCTACCGATTTAGACCATGTGATTCTAAGGTGGTGTTTGGCACATAAAACGGAATGGAACATTTTAATTTATTCTCTTCTGTTGCACCCTTTTGGTAGAATTAAACAGTTGTATTTTCCAACCTTTGGTCCTTCTCATGTCGGGGGGAAAGAATAAAAAAATCATTGAATCAAGACGTATGTTTGCAAAGAAGAGAGGGTTATATATAATAATAGTAATGTACGAATTGTAACATCCCATTCAATAGACAAAAGCTATTGAAATAAAACATCACATGATTTGATATTTTGAGCAAAACAAGAGTGAGAGTATAAAAGAATCACCATTGCAGGAATTTTAAAAGACTACTCAAAATAGAGTACTAAATCAAAACATAAGAAATTCCTACAAAATGGTGCTCAAAGAAGGAAACTAGCTACAACGACTAAGCTAAACAACGCGGCATTGCGCTACACCGGATCCAGATCAACAGGTGCCTCATCATCTGCTCTCACCAATAATGGTGATCATCACAAAAAGAAAATCCAAACAAAACATAGAACACAGATAGAAGGGTAAGCTAGTGAAAATAATTTTTAATAGTTAAATAAACAAGTTATGAAACACAAGCAACATACAACCAAAGAATAATTCACATACTTATCTTCATCTAAAAAATTAATGGATTCTCGATTCGGTTATCTGGATTATGCACTTGATATAGAATTCTAAAGGTAGAGCCTAGACACAAGGGGTTATCACCTAACCATACACAAGGTTAATCCCATTATGCCTTGGGCCCAAACATGTCCCAAGACTAAGATCTCTTGCCTCTCTCACCACATATTCTATTCTATATGAGTGTGAATGATTATCAGAGTTCAGAATACCTTCATTTATCTAGAAATCTCCTATATTAAGGCATACACTAACCACACCATCACCAAGAATTTCCCTTAAAACTCTTTCATCATCAACATTCCACATGCCATCTCAGAATAATTATCATCTCATGCTACACACATCAAGTACAGGTCTAAAAAAATGCCACATCATTTATGCATAGCTTCATACATCATACTTTTAACATTAACTCAATCAATCATAAGTTAAAATAAGGAATTAAAATTCTGCAGTAATTCTCGCTTAAGCTAGATTTTTCTCGCGGAATTCTGCTATTCTCGCTTAAGCTAGAAATTCTCACTTAAGCTAGAAATTCTCACTTAAGCTAGACTGATCTCGCTTAAGCTACAAATTCTCGCTTAAGCTAGAATAACAGGTTTTCACTAATTTTAGCAAGTAAAAACCAAAAATCCCAAACAACAACAAAAGAAAACACAATCACAAACATCAAACCAGCATTTTAAGCACGATGTAAGACACTTAAAAAAAGAAGTTTTAAAGCCCTAGCTTCCCTTACTTCGAAATTGATATCAAATTGGAGTCGAAGAAAGTCCTAAGCAAAAAGAGCACCACAACTCCTAAACAGCTTAGGAAACTAAATCACAAGAACACAAGGAGAGGAAAAAGACACTCTAAACGAGAGCAAAGCGGAACCATAGCTCCAGAACTAAAATCAGAAATAGAATGAAGGTTGAAGGTTGCCTTACGTGGAGGTTGAGGAGTACTCCGTACGGATCTCTGTTCTAGCCTCTGTTTCAAAAAGGTGAGAAATTTAGATGAGAAGCAGGGAGAACAAGTTGTGTGAGAGTGGAGAAGGGCAGAGAGGAAGGGTAGGACAGTGGCTGGAAAAATGGAGAAAAGTTGAGATAAAAAGGTAGAGAGGAGCTGAAAGGGTTTTAGAAGGGAACTGATTTTTTTTTCTTTTTTTTTACTGAAGCACATATATTAAAAAGAAATGGGTTTTACACGATCAAACTGAACAATGAAGAAAACAGAATAGTTGGTTATATATAATATCTAATTATATTTGATTCTAGTATGTCCTTTTCAAAAAACCATATAATATAACCCATGTAATATGTTCCAATCCCACTCTAACATATCTATCAAATGATGCATTGTTGCACATTTATGTTGTGAATCAAGTTTGACTATCACTTTAAAGGATCTTAGCTGGTTTACTGCTACTATATTTATGTTAATATAAAATGCATTATCCCTCCAAACTACATACTTGTGCTACTGATGTGTATTCATCTTGAGTTTGAACTAATAGCAGAGTTATGACATTGTAGATTGATTAGGGTATAAGGTTTGTGGTGTTATATTTAAGTTTTCCTCTTTCTACATTATTTATGAATTCACTTGGAAGTTCTATATTTACCATTTCTGGCTGCAAATAATATGCAGGAAGTGTTATCAGACACACCATTAGATGACAGGATCAGTAAGTCTTGCAACACCAATGGTCATAACAAACTCAAGAATGTCCGAGTTTCTCACAGGGTATTTTCTTGTGAAGTCAATTAATGTATTCAAATTTCTTTCAGGGTGGTGCTGTTTTTTATGAGATCTTTCACTTATTTCAATTTTGGCAGATTGGAAATCCCATGGACTATGACACCTTAAAAGAAACCATTATGAATATTCAGAATTCGTTAAAGAACGAGGATCTTCCTTTATCAGTTGCTGTCATATCTGACAGAGAATGGCTGCTTGGAGGTAAACATGCGTAAAATTTTGTGACTGAAAATGGCCTTTGATTGACCAATATGACTTTTTTTCAGATCCAACTAAGGCAGACAAATTGTCTGCTTACTCTCTTCTCCTTGCTGAAAATATCTGCAACAAACTTGGAGTAAAGGTGATATTTTTACCTTCTATTTCTTGTGATGATAGCAAATATTCATTTTGAAATATTAGTTATTCTTACTAGATGGATAAAGCATAGTTGGATCGAATGGATGTTTTGCAGGTGCATAATCTAGTTGCGGAAATTGTTGATTCAAAATTAGGGAAACAAGTAATTCTTTTGTTTTGTTCAACCTTTCAAATTTTATATTGTGGTAACTTTTGATTATGACATTATATAAAATGCTGCAGATTAGTAGAATCAAGCCATCAGTGACATACATTGCAGCAGAGGAAATAATGAGCCTTGTAACAGCACAAGGTCATTAATCTTTAATCTCTTGATTTTGTTTGAATATATGTATCAACGTTAAATTTATTTTTCAAACTTGAAATCAGTGGCCGAGAACAGCGAACTAAATGATGTTTGGAAAGACGTACTAGATGCAGATGGAGACGAAATATATGTCAAGGTAAATGTTTCTTCATCTTTTGATACTTCTTTTCTGTAAACATTCCTCCCCATAAAGGTAATGTGCGTGTGACTTTGGTGTCATGCTTTCTTTAAATTTTCCTTCCTTTATCCCCCAGCATTCCTTTTGAAATAATGCAACTTACGAAATGAGTAAATGATATAAATTGATTTTGTCCCAGTTTGCGTACATAGCATCAACCTCTGTGGTATGAGATGAACATTTTATCATAAAAGTTTGTCTTTTAAATTAGAACATGAACGCCAACCTACTCTATAAAAAAGAAAACAAGCAATGCTGTTGTAGCAGTGCAGTTGACTCTTGCTTTTTCATTGCAGAATATTGGCCTATACATGAAAGAAGGAGAGAATCCATCATTTTCTGAGCTTTCTGAGAGGGCACATTTGAGGAGAGAAGTAGCCATAGGATATGTGAAGAACAAAAAGAATGTATGCCATCAATAGTACAAATTTAATTTTAGTATTTCATTTGAATCAACATGCTACTCACAGAACACTTTTCTATTTTCAGGTTATCAACCCTGTTCCCAAGTCTGAATCTCTCTCTCTTGAAATGACTGACTCCTTGATAGTCATATCTGAACTTGAAGGAGAGCAACCAGTTGTTTTGAAATGCTGAATCATGTCAAGATTTTTTGTTTTGAAAATTCTGATCCCAAAAATTTGGGGCCATTGATTTGATGATTGCATCCAGGTGATTGATTGCTAATCAGGATGATTCAGTATTAATGTGTTCTAGGATTTGACTTTTAGTAACACGTTCTAGGAATTTGTTTATCTGCTATCTACTAATTGTGTCTAAGTCTTGCTGGTCACATTGTTCCTCTGCTGTTTCCCACTTTTTTATTTTACATTTGGCCTCTTTAATATAAAATTCTTCCTCTATTTGTTTTTGTTTTAATTATTTGAAGAGATTTTAAACGAATTTGTATTTAAATTAAAAATTAGATTCTAGCTATCAAATGTCGTAACCAATTGCAGGTTCAAAATTAACTATTTACTTTGTACTATCAAGGTATTGAAAGGATTAAAAAGTATAATTTCCTAAGTTCAAGAATTCAAAAAGTAAATTTAAATATGGGGAAAATATCTAAATCGGAGGGTTAAACTTGCATTGAAGTCTAAATTTTATAATATTAAAAATCAAGAATTATTGCTTTAATGTTGGTTTTGTTCAAGATGAATTTTAGTTTTTTTTTTTAAATGAAAACTGCTTTTAACTTTTTACTTATAGTTTTTTTTTTTACATTTAAAACTTATTATAAATTTTAAATTTTTTTTTTTGAAAGTTTACTAAATTAATGTAAGACTTTTCACTGTAAGTAATAAGGAAAAACAAAAGGAAAAAATTAAAATAATTTGTGAGCTTTTGCGTGATTAGTCTAAATTGGGTGATGCTTGAAATGGAATAAGAAAATCGATATTTAATTTTTGGTCAAAATTTGAAGTATAATCTTATGTAATTGAGGGAATTCAAGTCAGATATATGTTGAGAGAGAAATCTATGAGTATAAGTTTTTTGCAGCCTAAACTTTTTTTTTTTTTCATTTCTATTAAGCAAGTTAAATTAGTTTAAAACCATTACGACACAATTTAGTTAATAGAATTGTCCTTTAATATGTTTGAAAAGGAAAATAAGGAAACTCAATTTAAAATCATTTTAATTTTTTAACAAATTTTAATTAGTAATAACAATTTCCGCCTTGAAAACCAAACGTTATAACTTAATAGGTTGAAAAAGAAATATTAAATTTGAAAATGGTTACAAATAATATTCAATCTCAAATTTCAGACGGAATCCCTCCACGGGGTTTGGGCGTGTAAGATAAGAGGCGAGCGAGACTACGGAACAACAAAAGCAACACACTCAGAAAAGAGAGATGGCTCACGGCGCTTATAGCAAGCGGCGCGTGAGTGCAACGCGCCGATCGAACTCTAAGCCTCTCGGAGTTGCCAAGAAACCCAAGCCCTCCGTTTCCCTCAAAAACCAGATTCGATCCTTAGAGCGTATGCTCCGAAAGGTAACCCTAACCCTATTCCTATCCCTATTTCATCTTGTCGATTCGTTTCTATTCATTTTCGGAATTGGTGAAGCAGAATCTGCCTCCCGAGGTCAGAGAGGCGCAAGAGCAAAAGTTAGAAGCACTGAAGAAGCAGCAAGAGATTCACACGCGCCTCGCTGCGGAACGCAAAATTTTTTTACGTGACCGGAAGATCAAGTTCTTCGAGAGGAGGAAAATTGAAAGGCGAATCAGACGCCTCGAGAAACTGCACCGTGCCTCTTCTTCATCTTCTTCTTCTGCCCAACCTTACTCTGACCAACTTTCCGCTCTAAAACAAGATCTTCAATATGTCATGGTCCGTGTTCTGCGCACTTTTTATTTATTATTTGTTGCGTTGACATCACGACGAATATTGACCGAAAACAAAAATCTTGTTATTGTTCAAAATCAATTTCAATTTGCAGTACTTTCCAAAGAATGAAAAATATGTTCCCTTGTTTACCGGCGGCGATGATTCAGAGATAGTTGACAGGAGGAATGGGCTGCGCAAACAGATTGAAGATAGGTTGATTGCAGCTGCTGCAAGTGGCAAGGATTTAGAAGGTTCATTAATTGTGAATTTTTATAATACTGATTGGCATCAAATGAATTTAGAATGTTGGTGCTCTTCAAGAGCTTGGTTTTTGCTGTGTGAGACCTTGTTGATATGAGTTGTCAATAAAATAAGGAAAACTAGGTTGAAGCTCTGCTGTATACTTTTTAATATGCCTTTTATTTAAGCACATTTGTGTTCGATCAAATGTCAACAAGATTTCGTGCTGCTGTAGCAGAGACTGGTAGTGAGGATGACGGTCTGTTGGATCTGAGTGATGATGATTTTTTCCTTGCTGGGAGTTCTAGTGATGAAGCAGATGCAGATGATGAATGGACAGACAAAAGTGCAAGGTCAGTGGAGGGGAGATGTTTTACTACTTTAGCAATCATATCAATGAGAATTTCATATATACGCTGTGTGCATGTGCATTAAGGGGAATTAGAATGTTAAAAGGAGAGTAGTAGAATCAACCTTCGTTGTTTTTGATATTGGTCTTGGTACTGGTGAAGAGGAAGCCAGGTTTTCTGCTCTGAAAACTCCGGCATTTGTCCAGCATTATGCCAGGGAATTTGGAACTAACAATTAAGATGCTGCTAGCATGTTTTATCTTGATGAAATCTACCAGTATTAATTTTTTTTTTCGTTGGTTGCAGAGAGCAGGCTTCTAGTGCTTCTGGGAAAGGCGTGTCTGGCATGTCCAGTGATGAAAAAAACCAGGTCTGTAGTAAGAGTAGCAATTTTGTCTGTTTTAGTTTGCAATAGTTCATACCATGAAATAGATAGTTACAGAATATTTTCAAATTTTGAATATATCCGCCCCTTTTTTATAGAGGCAGATTTCTGCTAGAGCTTTGATGCCTCCTCCTCGCCCTTCAAATATGAAATTGTCAAGGTTTGGGTCATCTTCTGGCCAACATTCATCCATACAGAGATCTGATATTTCCACGTCTAGCAACACGTCAAATAGCAGAAGCAGCTCAGACTTCAAAGTAAGGGGACCCTCGAGATCAGGGACAGGCCATGGAAGTAGTTTAAGCTCCAACTCTGATGCTCACAAGCCTCGGAGAAAGAGAAGACCTAAGAAGAAAAAGAAGCAGGTTTATTACCTTTGCCTAGCTTGAGTTTTATTAACCTTGTTCATTTATAGAAAATTAGCCTCCTATTCTATTGCTGATAGGTAGGTTTTGAAGCATCTTTACACACGCTTCCATGCCTTGTTCATATTAGTTTCTTCCTTGCACATATTGAGCACTAAGTCTGTTCATAGCGGTCAATTATGGTGCTATCCCACTGCCACTGTGAGTTGCACAGGTCCCTCTCCCCAAGTCCTGTTATGGTGGAGTAGGCATGAATTACAGCAAATTGCAGTATTGCACCAATTTGGGTCGTAAAATTCTCACTTTGTTGATCTATCTGCTATATGTTCCTTTGACCAAAAATAATTTCTCCGCCTCACTTTTGAACTTCAAGCAGAAAACCCCTCCTAATTCTAGCAGCAAGGTTGTCTGCTGGCTGTGTGCGCCAGTGGTTTTGTCGATTATGTGCTTGGCAAAAGTTTTTTGGGCCTAGGATGACATCTTTCTTTAGTCTCTAATTATCTGGCTGTATGAGCGTTTTTTGGTCAGATAATTTTCGGAGTATCTGCAGGCTGCAACCCATTGATTTTCACCATCTCTTTATTCACACACGCTATCAGACTGGTTTGTTTCTGATCATAGTTGTTCTCTGCTCTCTTATCTGCTGTAGGTGTGATTCATACAAATCTCAGTTTGTGTTGTGTATGCCACAGTTCACAGCTCAATAATTTTGAGCTCATGATTTCATTATTTTTCCTCTCTTTAATTTCTACCTCTATTCTTTCCCTCTCCTCGTTTATGCTCCTTGACTCTAGATTGATGGTGGTTGTTTGCATAAATCATTACATTTTTACTAAAAATGAGAATATGCCTTTAATTTTGATTGTTTTCATTTTCTGAACATTTATGTGTTGTATTCATAATCTTTAGAACAACATTCATTCCTCTGTGCCCATAGCATTTTTTTGGCTGCTGCTCTGTACTGACTTAAAGGTTGACAATCCTGTTTCTATCAGGGAATACTCTTCAAATACATAATAAAATTATGCATCATAGCGGGTCTAGTGCAAGTAGTTTCTTGATCATCAAATAATTATGCAATATTTACTTTCCTTTGTATTCATTCTGTCTCTACACGTGCTAGTTTTTTTATCATGAAATAATTTTGCAATATTTACTTTCCTTCAATCTGTCTCTAACAGTGATACTTGGGGTGTTTTTTTCCAGCTGTAGGCGCGGTGAGCATCACCATAAGCAATTGGTTTATCGTCACATCACACCGGTCAATACGATCATACATATGTATTGACTTGTTAGGTTAGATCAAGAGTTGTTACTGTAGATTGTCTTTTACTGTGGGCTCTTCATATTTAACTATGGCTTACTGTAAATTATATTGAACTTCTGATTTATCTGAGATGATATTTTACCTTTTCGGCTTACTGTCACGATGGCTCGGCAAAGATGGTGCGAAACAAATTTAGGTTTAAAATACAATTTATTTTTACTTGAATTCATGTAATTTTTTCCTTTTTCCTTTGATTGTACCAAAGTATACATGGTTTCCGATTCAAACTGTTCTGCAAAGTAATGGAATCAAATAGATCTTTGAGAGGTAACATACAAAACCAATGGCAGTGACTAACAATTTTTTTTTTAATATAGTATTATGGATTAAATGAAATTTTTATTGAAATTATCGAGATAACTATGCCAACAGTCATGTTTCAGGTTATGAGTGGAATTTTTTTTTTCTTAAATTTGTTTAGGTTCCTTTATTTCATAATGTGACAAAAAATTGTATATTTTTTAATATAGTAGTATGGATTAAGTAAAATTTTGATTGGAATAATGGAGTGGAAGTTCTTTTTTTATTTCATAAAACAGTCATGTTTTAGGTTATATGAGTGAAATTTTTTTTTTCTAGAAAAAAAATTTAGGTTCCTTTATGTCATAATGATTTATGTTAAAACTGTTTCATGGAAATTTAAACTCTTTTTTAGAGGTGGTAAAATAGGTTAGACATGATTCCTTCAAACCTGTTTTGTTGCTGATCTATCAAAATTGAGTTTAAATTAGGGGTGACAATGCGGGCTGGTTTGGCCCGTTTAGGTTTGGTCTGCATAAGGCTTGCACAACGTGGGCTGGTCTGGCCCGTGGGTTTGCGGACTCGTTCGTTTTTTTTTTGTTTTTTTTTTTATTTTTATAATAAAATTTTCAATGTTTAAAAATTGGAAAACTTTAAGAAATTCAAGACTTTGAAGAATTAGATGATAAATTGATAATTCAACATTTTCATCATATTCATACTATGACATACGTAATGTATTCTTCAAATTTAATGCAAGAGTCTATAAAAGAAGTAATTATATACAAGTGCAAGATTTTTTTTTAATTTTATGCGGGCCGGTCCGCACGGGCCGCGGGGTCACTACTCTGGCCCGCCCCGCGTCCTGCGAGCTGGCCCGACAGGCCATGCCCTAATTGTCACCCCTAATTTAAATGGATTAAAAGATTGAACTCGTTCCATCATTAGACGAAGCTTAGATTTACTATCATGAATGTTATGTTCTCCTTTTAGAAGTTGCCCATCCGTTTCTTCTCTTATCTAGATATTTTGCTGCAATCTTAATTCACAAACATCCTAATTTTTGTCCTTAGTTCCCATTCATGATTTGTAGGTATACATTAAGAATATTCATTTAGTATTTGTCACGGATTTTATTCAATTTTTTTGCCATCTTTATATGAAATTGGACTATGAGAAGAAGATGGGTGGAAGGAATTCATGTTTGTAGTCTCATGATGTTCACACTCATAGCTTTCACACTCTCTACAAAAATATAGGAATATACAGACATAATTAATGTGTAATGGGTCAAACCACAGTTAATGAGTGAAGAAGCTATCAGAGAGAGTGAAGAAGAAAAGAGCAATCAATGTATCTTGTGCAAGTATGTGGAGAGAAGCTACCTTAAAGAAAATTTTTTATTCTTTTCTCATGTATCGGGGTTCACTCTATTATTTATTTAAAGTCCTGTGGATTTTTTATTCATATTAAGACTTTTTCACGTTACAAGTTTTTGTGTTTGTTGGTTTCTTTCTTCTCTATTTTATGTATTTTATTGTTTTGCATATTATTTATTTAGAAAAAATTTGATTAAACTTTACTTCCACATTTGATTCTCTTTTCAACAACATAAGTTGGGTGGATCGAATTCTTGTGAGTTAAGGAACTTAAAAATATGTCGATCCTTTTTATTTAGTTGAATTAAAAAATATGTAACTAATATTAACAAAACTTATTGATTTTAACATTACATCTAATATATATGTATTTTAAGTATAAATAGTTAATCATAACTAGTTTTTAAATAAGTTTATTCTATATTATATATAGAGGAGACATTTTTTATCCGCATTTATTTTTTATTCGCATTTATTTTTTACTTTTATCTTTTAAATAATAGTTTTTCAAAATTAAAATAGTTATTTTATCAATTTAACTATTTTCTTTTTTAAATTTAACTATATTAATCAACTTTTAGTTTTTATTACCTAAAAGAATTACCTATGAAAATTGAAAGTGTTTTTTCTATCATGTTTATAATAATTAATTAATAATACAAATTTAGTTATGCACCTTTTTAGGAGTGCATTTTTTTTCTTTACACATAAATCTCTATTATCTAAAAGAATTACTTATATAAATTGAAAGTAGTTTGATTGTATAATATGTGCAAATGTGTTCACCTTTTTTATAAATGAAAGTAGAAATAATTGTAAAAATAAATATAAATACTTTTAATAAATTTATTGCAGATGATTTTTATTTTATTCATATTTAATATTTTACTATAAATAGTTATTTTATTTTAAAAATAATTAAATTTTAAAAAATACTATATATAAAAATCGAATAAATTTTAAAAAAGTCACTTAAAAAAGGATAAATTTAGAAGAAAAAATTATGTACACAAAAAATAAACTTTTTCTTTGTATAATAGTATAAATTATAATAATTTTTAGATGTTTTATAATTGTTTTTGTACATATTTTGTTATAAATTCTTATTTTCCTTATGGCAAAATTTGCAAATGTTTTAATTATAATTATTTTTATAACGTATTATATATATATATATATTATAATTTTAATAATATTGTCTAATTAATTTTATAACGAAACACGATGCATCCTGTACTAACTTTTTAACATTCACTCTGGTAATTTATCCTGCAATAAAAGGATGTTTTATAATTGTTTTTGTACATATTTTGTTATAAATTCTTATTTTCCTTATGGCAAAATTTGCAAATGTTTTAATTATAATTATTTTTATAAAGTATTATATATATATATATATATATATATATTATAATTTTAATAATATTGTCTAATTAATTTTATAACGAAACACGATGCATCCTGTACTAACTTTTTAACATTCACTCTGGTAATTTATCCTGCAATAAAAGGATGTGAATTTGACCTGATTCAGTGGCAAATGTTGATGTTAACAAAAGGGAGATTTATTGATCTGTAATTGGTTGTGGAGGGAGGGTTATATTTAACAAAAAAGAGTAAGGAATTGAGTAGAAAAGGGAGGGAGAAATAGGAGGAGTAGGGAGGAAACAATGAACAATAGTTAGTACTAAACTAGTTAGGATTGGAGGGAGTAAATTGGTAGATGTATTTGATGATAGAATTGAATTGATCCAAGTGCAGTTAGCTTAGCTTAGCATAGCTTAGGACGGAGGGGAAATGGGAGGGGCTCAGATCCGTTCAATGTTGCTATGGGTATTATTATTCTTAGCAGCCTATGCCTATCTCGCCGATGGCGTTTTTCCGGAAGAGGTGAGACAACTGCGAGACGAGGCTCGTGAAATGTTTTATCACGCTTTCAATGGCTACATGGACCACGCTTTTCCCCTCGACGAATTGAGGCCCCTTTCATGTGCAGGAGAGGATACCCTCGGTGGCTATGCCTTAACATTGGTTCCTATTCCCATTCAATCGCTAATCAAATTCCTTATCATATCTCTCTTATTCATTATTCGGATTCTAATTCTAATGTATTCATCATATCAGATTGATTCTTTAGACACTTTGGCATTACTTGGTGACCGCCAACGCTTTGCCACCTCTGTTGAATGGCTTGGTAAAAATATCCGCTTTGATATAGTGAGTATTCACTCCATCCAATCAAAAGTCAAACTTTTTTTTTTTAGGCAAATGCTAACATGTGCCATTGCTCTTAAAGTTTTCATATAATGGTTTTATTTGCTTATGATTTATTTTAATTTTGGTTGGGCTGCAGAATAAAACTGTTTCTGTGTTTGAGACCACTATCAGGGTTCTCGGAGGATTACTTTCGGCTCATCTTATTGCCTCTGATTATGCTACGGTTAGTATGTCAATTTTTGTACAATCATATGATTGCATTTAGAATTCATGCTTATCTTACATTTTGTAAAATTTTAAAAGTTAATGGTGAGGACACCTTAGGCTGATGTTGTTCTCAGTTGGATGTCGTTGGTAGGAACCTTCTATAGAAGGATCAGATAAGATGAGGTTATGTTTTGCTTTCTCACCTCTGATTTGAAGTTGGATAGCAACTCTCTTAAATATTTGCTTTGCTCTTCTGTTATTCTCAACTGCTTTCAGGATATTTGTATTGATAAAGATTTTTTATTAGATTGGTCTGGTGATTCTGACCCTGGATTATTGGATTCTTTCTGCTTTCTTCTTGTGAAAGTAATTAGTTTGTCACCTATTAAATGTTCATGGATTTTATCATAGAATTTGGGCGTCTGGGATCAGTGTTGGAATCATAGGTGGTCTGTATATATATGTTTGGAGAAGAGCTGTAGATGCTCTAATAAAGAGAGTATATCAGATGGAGGGTATACATGTACGGGTAACATCGAGAGGTTTTAGAGGTCATTGGTTTGTTTATAGATATGATTCACAATTGAAAATATATTTATAGATTTCTATGTAGCTTGCCCCACTTGATGGGAATAGGCTTGATTGTTGGTGCTGTAATATGTATGCATTCCCTGCATTCTGATTTCGTATCTCATGTCATGAATCATTTTTCCTACTAATTCATATTATAACATATTTGTACATAGTACTCTATAGTCTTCAACCATTATCTTCACATATGTTGTCTGCAGGGCATGAGAGTTCCGTCATATGATAATCAGTTACTAAACTTAGCTGAAGATCTTGCCAGGAGATTGTTACCTGCATTTGATACCCCTACAGGTATTACTCAATCATACACAATTATGCTTGTCTTTTAGTAACTTTGCTCTCATAATCATCTTTCTCGATACAGAAAAGGATTGTATTGCATGTTTTTAGAATTTAATATATATTATATTTTAAAATCTCACTTTTTGATGGAATTTTATACCACCATACCAGTGTTATCAATCGTGGATTATGGAAAATGGCAGAAAGCCATTAATCTGCCATACCATTTTGAGAATAGTGTTGCAGGCAATTATTAGAAGTTGGTTAGAAGTTGAAATTTATGGTATATATCAATTATATATAACAAAAATTATATTGTATGCAAATAAAAGTAAAGTGCATAAAATTTGATGTAATTTTAACTTAAAAGTTTATTTGGATGGAGACTTTCTGGAGATAACAAGACAAGAGGATGACAGCAGCAACCATGACACCCATAACAGCTGCAGTAGCAAAAGGTTGCAAACTTTCAGTAATCCAAGGAATCCTGTAATCTAATGATGCCATAGTTTTGCTATGGCAGCTATTTAATGACATTGACATGCAAGGTGAAGAATGATTTGTGGAGAATAATACTTAGTTAATAAGATGTTTAAATTGCAAGCATCGAAATTTGCATAAATTTTTTGAAAGGGAAAATTTTAATCAGGGAAAAAGCTGGCAAGTACAGTGAGGGTTAGTAGAAGTTATTCTGCAAATTAAAAAACATCTAAAAAAAGAAGAAAACTAATAATTCAACAAGGCTCCTTATCTTTGCAAAAAGAAGAAATAGCAATGGGAAGAACATCAAATAGAAGCTGCAAGCGTGATCCTATTCCATAATAGCAAATTTAATTGCAAAAACACCCTTAAATATCCATGCTTTCTGCTCCAACCAAATGTACCAAATTTCATAAACTGCACATCATATCAAGAATTTTTTCTTCATTGTTTTTAATATGGCTTACAACTGCAAAACCAACCTCCCTACAAGGCAATAACTAGAAAATATTTATTTTATGTTGTTCACCCACACCCTCAATTCTTAAGACCAGATATAGCTTCAACAAACTAAAAGATTGAACATTCACAAAAATTTTGCTATCCTTCTTTGAGAAGAGAGGTATCACTCAGAAAATTGAAGGTTGAGCCCTCATCTTATCCTACTCGACTCTAGGAACTGAGATGAGATCCTTTTCTAGAAGGAATTTGACTTAGGATAAAAAGGGACATGTTTTTGCTTGCATAACTTCTTGCCATGAAACCAAGATTTTCACCATCTGCAGTTACAGTATAAATTAACGGCAGTGAAGAGGCAACCTAAATCACAACCCGAGTTATTTACTTACCATCTTGCAAAATTGCTCACTTTTAGCTTAGCTTGTAGAGAATGTTGTTTTAAATCCCTACCCGTTTGGATAGAGGAAGGGAATCAGGAAGGAAATATTTTTTTTTTTTTTTTAATTTAAAAGTTATGTTCTTTAGTTGAAGGGACAGAAGAGAGAGAAACAGACTTTAAGAAATAAATTTCAATTTTTTGTCTCCTTATTATCTGTCATTCAAATTTCATAATTTTATCCTTTCCCTTATTTTCCTTCCTCATCTGCACAAAGGGTAATAATAGTTCACCTTATGTTGACTTTCATGTGCCTTGTTTTTGTGCAGGGATTCCATTTGGATCTGTAAATTTGTTACATGGAGTTGATAAACATGAAAGTAAGGTAACACAACCTTCTCCTATGCTTCCCATATTATTTTTAGAATATGTGGGTCTTCAACCTGGTCTCTGACCCACTACCGTAGCTGATAATTTCAAATGATATATGTGAAACAAAATGGGCAAAAAAGTTAGCACAGAGGTGGTTTGGAAACTGTCTTTGCTCCACTATTTTCTTTTTGAAAAAACAGAATATTTCCTGAGATTAATTCTCTCATCTTGTGTTCTTTATCCTATATGTCTTCAACCTATTTGAATTTATTGTGTTAAAATTAGTACTTCTGTGCTTTAGATAACTTCAACAGCAGGTGGTGGGACCTTGACTCTTGAATTTGGTGTTCTAAGTCGTCTAACAAATGACCCTAGTAAGTTTACCATTTTCCTTTTGGTCTATTCTAAGCATACATGATCCAAGGAATGAGTTACTGTCATTGAAAAGGTATATGAACTAAAGTTCTAAACAAACAAGAACTGAAGGACCAACCAAGTGCAAACTGGTATCTGCTGTGAAAATAACTAGAAGTTATGAAAGATATTCCCAAGTAAAAACATTATTAAAGTAGTCGATCAACATATGACAGGATTGAATTGATGGCTTTAGTTTAATGTTCCAATCTTATGATTGTTTCTTCAGAGTTGCTGTATGTTTGCACTTGCATTTTACTTTTTCTATAAAAGAAAACAGTGAAGGAGAATGGAACAACTATATTTTGATAGCACAAAACTTATTTGTACTCCTCTCTCTCTTTTGATAGCAAGACAATTATTTTCAAGCCATTTTGCTTTATCCCCTTCTAACTCATCTATGGAGCAAGCAATTGTGGTCCAGAAGTTGTATTTCATCTCTTCCTTCTTCTATTCTGGGGGCTGAATAGTGGAGACTATTGTTAGTCATTCATGTGCTAGATCATGTGGGAAATAGTAACATGATTAATTGGGTAGATGAGCGATTTTTATTTGACGAACCTTGTTGGTGGGAAGGGAAACATTTAGAGGCTAGGATACCAGGGAGAGAAAGGGGAGAAGACAGGCATTCGGTTTTGTTGTTTTGGGTGGCTGCTGTCATAGGCAGAGAAGGCATCTATCTCTTGACATTTTATCTTCTATTGCTGCATTTTCTAATTATGGTTTTACTAAATGCTTTGAATTTTAGCCTTGTATTTTTAACTCTACAATTTTTCTAGTCTTCACCTTCTTGGAGAAGGGTGTACTGCTAACATGATCTTATTACTTATAATCATTTCTATATGTTTCTTTGACATGCAGTTTTTGAACAAGTCACCAAAAATGCAGTGCGTGGACTTTGGGCACGGCGTTCAAAGCTTAATCTGGTTGGTGCTCATATTAATGTTTTTACAGGTGAATGGACACAAAAGGTACAAAGTATATGTTATTTGTTGAAATATTCATATAGATATACATACTCACATATTTGTGTGTGTAATGACATTGTCTTATTTGTTTTGTGGCATTATTTCCTTTTTCTTAGAGCAATTTTTTTAAAATAATAGAGCCATGATACACAGAATTGGATACTCTACTTTCTGTACCAATCATAGTGCCTCTTATTTGTGTTTTATATAAATGTGTACTACCTTGTAAAGCATTTAACATATTCTGTTCCTCTGATCTAACTAAATAAAGGGAACCCTAAGTCCAAACTAAAGCTGTCGTAGTGATTTCTGTATAATCTTCTCTCTCTCTCTCTCTCTCTCTCTCTGTATTTTTCATCCTGGTGTCAACTCTCAAGGCATGGGTTGTCAACTTTTGAATTAAACCCTATCTCTTCAGCCTTCTACTAAAATATATTGTAAATCAATCATTTCCTGGGCTGTGCATGAGCTTCCCTTGCGTTGTGAGTTGATGGAGTCTTTCTAAAGAGTTGAGGTTTGACTCATGTAGAAGTCTGCTGCAACTTGGCTAGGTGACTTGTCGAGCATTTCCATGTGTGATGAAGTCCACCTAAGTTTGGTTTTAGCTGATTTTGTGTTGCTGTACCCCTGGCTTAATTGATTTTGTTGTTTTCCCTTTCCAAATATTTTCCACCGTTTAGAGGAGTGTTGCCATTCTAGATAGTTTAACTTTTCTTGATTTGGTGGTGTGAGACTGAGTTAATTGAGACATGTAAGTTGGAGATACTCAACGGTATATGTCTAGCATACTTGCACCGATGGTTAACATTATCTTGCCACCAATCAATGTTAATTATCAATGCTAGTATGTTAGACCTATATTGTTGGGTATCCTCCTATTTAGATGTTTCAATTCTTGACAACTACCGACACTGAACATTGTAATTCAGTTACATAATTGTGGTTGGGTTTGTAGTTTTATCGTAACAACCATGATTTAGAGAAAACATCAGCACACTGTTACTTATATTTGACATGACTAAGAAATAAGTCTTTATTGGTGTTGTTTATGAACAAATCTCAACCAGTCTTAATATGCTTTGTGGAGAGTTGCTTGATTGTCACACGACAACCAGTCTCAATATTCTAACCAAGTACTCACAAAATCATATCAACTCCCTTGTAGTGTGAGCAATAACTATGTCTTAGACTCTGCATTCAATATAGCTGCCTCACCTTGCTTCCTAATCATTCATGAAACCAAGGTACCCCCCATCAAGGACACAATAACTTGAAGAAGGCCTCCTATCTAGGTGTTATTGCAAACTACGTAACATCGTTCACGAAGTTTATACATTCTAGGCGGGTATCCTTTTTTGACAAGCCGAAAGCTTAATAATAGGCTTCCAACTTTAGGGGAGTGTTGAGGATATAATGTAATAACAGGGGAACTATTTTCATGGTTTGATGATTAGTTTCTTCTAGTGTGTGAAAGAGTATAGGAGTCATTATGCACTTTGAGTATAGTAATGGTTCAGCTTTGGCTTGTGTATTATATTATTTAGAACAATTGATGAGTGAACTTTCTCCTGCCATTTGGAACCAGAGGGTCCTTGGTGTGAGAAAATAATAATAAGGAGAATGATGAATGCTCTGAACAGTATTGTTAGAATTTGTGGATATAATAGGATACTATAGATATTCATCATATGAATTCTCGGTTTAAATGTTATTATTTGTTCGAGGCAAACTGCCTCAAAAGATATTCTAGACATATGGCTGAAATCCTTCAGTAATATAGGAGATTGATGATAAAATGAAGATGACAAATCTCAACAAAAAGGGATAAATAGGAAAAAATAGCTGACCATATTTCTCTAAAAACGGAGAAGAAATTCCAGTAAAAGATAATAAGATTATAAAATGTGCATAATGATTGTAGGGTTCAGGTTGAGCTTAGAATAGGTTGTTGGTATTGATGATGGTTGACTTCCTCAGGTTCTTAAGTCTTGCTACTGCTGTTACTCATTTCTTTGGCAAGTAAATTACTTAATTTGTAGGGTCTGTGATGCCTCTCAATCAACTAGATATTGCCTTAGTCTATTATTGTAGCATTTGATTTGTGTATGTTAATAATTATTTATTGTTTCCTATTTTTAATTTGTATAGTTGTCCATGTGAAGAAGCTAAAAATATGCAAAATATGAAATTAATATTCTTTTACAGTTTATAGATTTTGCATTGGTGTTTCATTGTCCTACTGACCGTTCTCTGCCTGAATATGCCTAACTTTTCAACAATGACGCATATTCTTCTTCCAATTTATGTGTATCTATCAACAACTACTGCATCTATCTCTCTCTTTGCAGGATGCTGGGATAGGAACTAGTATTGACTCTTTCTATGAGTATCTGTTGAAGGTTAGTATAAGAAATTTACTAAGGTGGAGCCTCTAGAGCAATTTGTACTGGAAAGTTAATTCCTAAGTTCTTATGATTATAAAAGAACAAGAGTTGATTTAATTTTCTTAGAATTTGGTCTTAGGACCTAGTTCTATAGTACAAAACCTGCTTGTGAGATAAAAACAATTAAATTTTATAAGCTTTATATAAGTTGTATCTTTAGTCAATGTGACTAGATCACCAATCTTGAGGCCAGAACTGAGGCAGCCTTGGGAAGACTGCCCATAAGGCCACTTTTCAACACTCTCCCTCAAATCTATGGCTATTGGCCTAAAGTGTAGCCAATCCAGGTGGTACAATAATAGACTTAGAATAAACATTGATGTCATCATAGAATTTAGGCTTAGGAACTTTGTTCAACTTTAGAGGAATCGTTGTTAGGTGACATTCCAAACGTGATGAGTTCTATTTCAATTATTTCTCTAGTTGATACGAGACTAAATTACCACCCTTTAAGTTGCAATTGAGGAAACTTTCAAAGAGGCTGCAACTGAGGTAGGATAGGAATGACTGCAATTTAGACAACTTTTCAACAAATGTAATAAACTAAAACCTACTTGAGATATTTCATGATTTTTTCTATACATATGATATTTGATTGCATGTTTTTGTGTAAAAACACTTTTTTCTTTTTTTTTTTTAATCTTTCTGCTTTACTATCAAATTTCATATTATTCCCACCTGTAAACGTTTTCTCTCTTGCTACTTGCACTTTTTTACCTATGACTTAGTTTGTCTTTTATCAAAAAATATTTAAAAAATAGATTTATTCTCAGCATGATATTCTTCCTATTACTATTCTTCCTCTTGTTTGAATTCATTGGAAGGATTTCCCCAGAATTATTTTTATACACTACGGACTTCTTTAACAAAACGACATTATAGAGGAGAGAGGGGTAGCATTGAGGACTGTAATGTTTACATCTTCTAAAATTAGTCTGCCTGTTTGTGCCAACTTATTTTCACTTTGAGCTCTAGTTTTTACTGATATGGTGTATGTTGATTCATTGATTCTACAACATATAAAGGTGCTTAGTTAAAGACCTTTTGAGGAAAATTGCACGATGAATTATTGGTTAAAATATTTTCAACTACGACTTTTAGTGGCAATTGGTCGACCAATATTTTAATGTTATTAACCAGGTGGATTAATTTTGTTTGGAATTCCTTTTTTTTTTGGCATTTTCTCCTTTTGGGGCATTACTTTGTTAGTTGATATAAATCAAGTTCTCTGATTTCTTTTTCCATGCTAATGACCTTCAGGCATATTTATTATTTGGAGACGAAGAGTACTTGTATATATTCCAAGAAGCTTATGCTGCTGCTATGCATTATCTTTACCATGACCCTTGGTAAAAGCTTTTGGCTATGTGTGCCACCCTGTAAATATACTTGACTACTATTTTTCTTTGAAATGCATCAGTATGTATATTTTTAAATGTATTTCTTTAAAGTCTGAAACTCAGATTTTTGTTTATGCTTCAAGGTACGTAGAAGTGAATATGGATTCTGCTGCTATTGTCTGGCCATTATTTAATAGTCTGCAGGCATTTTGGCCTGGTCTTCAGGTTTCCTTTTGCTTGTTTTTTATATTTATTATTTTTTTTACTCTGGATATAATAATATCATGGAGGGGCTAATTGAAAATGTGTATCTTTGCAAGGTTTTAGCTGGAGATATCAATCCTGCAATTCGCACCCATGCTGCCTTCTTGAGTGTCTGGAGAAGATATGGTTTTACCCCTGAGGGATTCAATCTTGCAAGTCTCAGTGTTCAGGTATAACTATTCCTAACACCTGGAGGCCATATAACTGTAAAATGATGCTTAATTATAGCATCAGCCTTCTTTCTATTAGTTGCATGTTTAGGGTAATTGATGATTTGTTGCACCCAAATTTTGTTCTCTTAAATAAACTTATATTTCAAAATCCCTGTTCGTGTTAATAAATCTCATTAGAAAGAAAATAGGAAAAAGACTATGGGAACATCCTTCAAATAGAAATGTCAAGATGGAAAGGGAACTTCAAAAACAGGACACGACAATGCTGTCCATTCTATGTAAGAAATAAGTTGCTCTTGGAAAAACACAAGCAGGGCTCTGAAGAGAAGCAATGAAATATAAACTCTATCCACAAGTGTAAAGCCAATTCTTAGATGGGGTTAAGATGTTCCACATGGCTAAGAATATGGTTGAAATACTTCTTATAAGACTTGGATAATTTTCTTCCCTTCATCTAGCTTTTGGGGTCCACTTGATTTTTGGTCAGGTATAAGAGCGTGTCCGGATTTGATGTCTTAGCTTTTCAAGTCGAGTTAGACCCACTTTATTTCTAATATGGATGGTTAATGCTGAAAATTTCTTATGTTTCTGACAGTACAAGAGTCTATCTGGTTTTAATGTTGGGACATTTGAAGATGTCCTGTGTTACACACTTCGTGCCCTAGTTGGTATGTAAGGTGTGTGCTTTAAGATGTCTTACACTGGCTAGGAGTATGGACATAACACATTTTACAAGACATTGAAAATTGTCCACCTTTGAGCTAGTAGGAGTTGAGTTAGGTTAAAATTCATATTTAAACTGCAACTTGTAAAGCATTTGAATGAATCATAAAGAACTTATTTGTAACAAGACACACCCTGTGATTGTTATGAGTCATAAAATAATTGTTCCATGGGAATGTAGAATACTTGCTATGTTCTTTTTTAGGTAACCATTCGGTTGATTATCTCTAATGTGAACTGTTATGTGTTTTTCTTACATTACATCAGCATGGGCAAAAGAGTTACCCACTGCGGCCAGAGCTAATTGAGAGCACCTATTGGCTGTACAAAGCTACCCGAGATCCTAGGTTTGCTTATATATTCCTTTAAATTGTGTTATGATTGTAAAATTTGGCTCCTTATGTCTGGTTTGGTTTCTTAATATTATTTTGCTAGAGCTATATAGCCCTGTTTTCTGTCTCTAAAAACCCTCTCCTTTCTTACCTATTTGTAATATTTTTTCCTCCCTTTTCTCTGAAGACGTAAGTTTTATTTAGCAACGTTCACAATTTAATACAGAACTTGATTCTGTTATTGGTGTTTCTCTGTAGATATCTTGATGCTGGGAGGGACATGATTGCTAGTTTGCAATATGGAACACGATGCCCTTGTGGGTACTGTCACATTTCAGATGTTGAGCATCACAAACAAGAAGATCACATGGAGAGCTTCTTCTTAGCTGAGACAGTAAGAATGAATTTATGACATATTTTAAAAATACCTAAACCTTAACAAAAGAACATAATCTCTTCAGTTGTATTTTATCGAAGTCTGTTTTAGTGCAACTATGTATAGAATATTTCCTTATTAGAGTTATTTTTTCTTAAATTCCCTTATTATGTACATACTGTTGTAAATAATCAGAAAGTTTTCTTTCTAGGTAAGATCATTGATTAAGATAGGTAGGTAAATTGGTTTTTATTTAGGGTCCGCAATTGTGTGGGGTATATAATTTTAGATGAGGCTCTGATAACGTCAAGGACCAAGTTTCTTGGAAGCTTAAGTTGTCAAGTGGAAGTTTGGGAATGGGTTTATGTTTCTATCAATTTTACTTTGTTAAGTTTATACTTTTCTTTCGTTTATAAACCATACCTCTTACAACCATTAATATTTGTCTTCTTGCCTTCAATATATTTTATCTGCTTCCCCCCCTCCTCTTCCCCAATCTATTCTTTATTTTGAAGAAAGATGTTGCTAACTAACCTATGCTACAATTAGGTCAAGTATCTGTGGCTGCTGTTTGATTTGGCTGTGGGTCCTGACAACCTTGTGGAAAATGGGCCATACAAGTGAGTGTGAGCTTATGCATTTACAATTAGTAGCTGAACTTTTGCTACAACAAGATTAAGTACTTGTTTCTACATTTTTCTGAGACAGGTACGTATTCAGCACTGAAGGTCATTTACTGCCTGCTACTCCTCAAATCTCCCTAGCGAGGGAACATTGTTTATACTATGGGGCTTATTGTAGAAGTGGTGATTTGAGACAAACTTACTTTGTACCAGAGTCTGAGAAAGATAAGAAAGAACCCAATGATACTAAATTTTATGATAGTTGGACTAAAAGAGATACATATTCTTCAGATTACACCACTTTCGAGCCAAGAGCCGTTTCTGGTTCGATTAAGGTACTTGGTAGTCTTTACTTCCATCACTATTGGGCTTCTTTCTCGCCTTTTATCGTATGCATATTACTTGTGCCAAATATTACACTTAATACCTATTTCCGTCTTCATTCATTTTGCTATAAGGGTGCGATGGAAAATTTTCTTAATACTTGTTTGATTTAAAACAGAAGTTTAGAAATCAAGTTATTTGGTTAGGATGTGAGGTTCACTGCATATTTTCTATTTCTTATTCTGGATCTTAGAAGAAAAAAGGAGATGTAGTGTTCCAGAGTCTGTTATCCATTTTCTCCTCAACGTTCAAAATTAAATTAAAACTGTGAAACATCACTATGGCCACTAGGTTATGTTAGACAACTCTGGCTTACATTGTTGGGCTGGGAATGTTCTTTGCAGATTGTATTTAGGTGCTCACAGCAGCGAATCAAATAAAACAAGTAAGTTTATTTTGTATGACATGAGTATTATTGTTATTTCTGCAGGGTTTCTGCCCAGGATTAAATCATGGACAGAAGTTTGGTTTATTATATGCACATTTAATTGATGAACGTCGTGATTATGAAACCAACCAAGTTCAACAGAAAGAATCAACTACCGTGCAAAGCCATTCAGTATTGGTTCTTCGTAGCCAGAGTTCTGAGCATTTGGTACCAGAATATGGCAGTGACCGTAATGATAGTCAGACACCTCAATCAGACAGTACCCCTTAAAGTGAGAGGGGGACTTGTGGTGCTGCTAGAAGTCAAGTTGCTGATCCCAGCAAAGTAGGAATTACAATATCTCAGTTAAGCAAGAGGATTGGTGAGGAAGGAAATTATAACTTCAACTTCACAGAGTTTCACTTCTCAAACTTCTGCAGGCTCACCCACCTGAAATTTAAATTTGAGTTTTGTTAGTGTCCATAATTGAGAAAGCATGCATTTGATAACTTTGGCAGCTGTTGTTACATTGCGCATGGAGCTGAAAGTGGTAAATTATGGATGAACTGACCTGTTAGTTCTAATGTTGTGATATTGGAGGCAAAGTCATTACCTTGCCTTCAATCATTGGGCACTTGTAAACGAATGTAACATAATTATTTTTGTTGTATAATTTTTGCTGAGGTACATGTAAACTTATTGTCAGTGGTCTAATCATTGTGTACAGGGGATAGTTATTATCGGATTCCTGAAATTAGATTGCAATTTCAATGGCTGAAAATTCCAATCATCCATTATGTTAAAAAAATCAATCTATTAAGTATTTACAAATTTTATTTTTTTAATTAATTTATTATTATTTAATTTTTTTTTTATTAATTAAGTAATGCGATTGTAATCTTGTTCCTTGATCTTGTATATTTCTCTTCACATATTAAAAAATATGAAATTATTTTATTAATATAATATGATATTGTGATTAATATAAAATAATAAATATTTATTATTTTAATTGAAAATATATTAAATTCATTGAATAACAAATTATTATCATTGATCAGGTGACACTTGCGATTTTTATCATTTAACATCTTTTTAATAAAAATAATAATAATAATTTATCATTTATATTAGAATTTATTATTTACGTTAACCGCGATATCATGATATCATTTTACAATAGTTGTAAAATTCTGATTCACTTCTCTTAATACAAGTTTGTGAGTGGGATCTAGATCAATTCTGATTTTAACTTGTATCAAAATTTGGAACCTTTTCTAACTTCATCAAACTTGAACCCATAGTTGAATCAAATATTTAGCCATATAATTTAAAAAAAAAAAAGTAAATAAATTTGGGCCTCCATTGAATACTTTTGTGGAAGGCACACCAGGCCCAATTTTGAGTATATTTGGACTTTATATTTTCTTTACATAACATCTTCATATTTTTGGCCTTTCTGTTCTATCAGCAGTGCCCATTAAATGAATGAAGAAAAAAATGAACAGCAAAGTTTGGAGATTTAGGCAAAGGTCTTTTTTCTGTTTCTCCAAACTGGCGTTGAGATTAACAAAAAAAAAAAAACTAAGTAAAGAAGGAGGCTATCTTTGGATACAAGTTGGAAACGTGCTTTTTAGAAATTTCAACACATTCTTAAATTTTAAAACAAAAAATCAATAAAAAAACTGTTTCTTTGG